>Ga0209777_10001113_pt1 | contig 40629 bp, 44 predicted proteins | sample FrelakmetHBP12HB_FD_187147 | JGI IMG/M metagenome (GOLD analysis project Ga0209777, IMG submission 187147) | Freshwater lake sediment microbial communities from the University of Notre Dame, USA, for methane emissions studies -HBP12 HB (SPAdes)... | ecosystem: Environmental > Aquatic >...
TTCCAGCGATGGTATCGCTTCGGGAGCATAGCCAAGGAGTTCTGCCAGGAAACGGTTGACCTTCTTCAGTTTCCGCCCGGTGGCAATTGCCACTCCCATCCGGGACCCCTCAAGGACCGCATAGATCTGGAGATTTTGTGAGTCCAGGGCTTTTGATTCGAAATGTTCCCGGATATACCGGAGTACATGAGCGGATGCGGTGATGAACAGGTCTTTTTCGTTCCTGAACCCGGAGAGGTTAAATTCCGTTGCATTGTGGAGGTCTTCGATAACGAGAGATGCATCCTGCAGGATACCCTGCCGGTCCCTTACCGGCCTGCCGGGGGAGATATCAACGGAAAGAAAGGAAGCCCCGGTTGTTTTGACAGTGTCCTGAACGGAACGGTTTCCCGGTTCCGTGCCACACATCAGGACGAGGTTGTACGTGCATTCTTTCATTTTGTTCAGTGCATTTACCGGTGAGAAAGCCCGGTCAATCCTGAACCCTCCTTCCCGTACGAGAGCGGATAACAGTACCCGGGGGAATGGCTGGGAATTCTCGATAAACAGGATTGACGACAAAAACCTGCACGACCGTAAGGGAAACAGACTTAATGATCTGATAGATTGCCGTTTGGATAAATGTTTGTTGGAATTCACCGGAAAAAACGGCAGACAAGCGTCGGACTGATTAAAAAAACCTGGTATGGTGTCTGTTTTTTATTCGTTGTGAAAACCGGATGTTTACTTTAAGAGGATTCAGCGGTCTCTCCCGGAGAGGCGCTTCCTTCTCTCCAGGAGCGTCTCTGGCACCAGGCAGGGACATCGGTGCAGGAAAAATAGTGTTTGAATGCATCGGTATTCACTGGTCTGGTCCGTTCTGAAATTCCACTCCTGTGTTTGTTCCGGGAGCCGTCCCCTGCATCAACCTTTATTTTCCGGCTGCCGGTCCTTATCTTCTGCCTTAAACTCGGTAAAGGCCGGTTTCCTGCGATTTTTAACTTTTTTGCGGGTTATTACGTTTTCAGACTCCAGCTCGGTAAGATCCGGTATCTCGCGATCGTCTGCTATTTTTCGGTGGGGCATTATGGTTTCAACTCCGTTCCCTGATAGGTAATCCCCTGTCAGATCAAGCCTTCATGGTGCGTGACAGGGTATAAAGTTCACCCTTTGTCGCAGAATCTGCACTATTAACGGTCATTTCGTTGATCAGGGCACCAGGAGCAGGAGACCGGACGTGCATGGAGCGGGAGAGGACGGTCCGGTGGGTTGCCCGGTTTTTTTCCTGAAAAAATATATTTAAATTTCGGCCGGGCGACACAATCCGTATGGAGTATGTTGAGCTGATAAAGGGGTTTTTCCTCTCGCCGGTTGAAACCTTCCGGAAGGTAAAGGATACCGACTACCGTGATACTCTCGTGTATTTCCTGGTCCTGGTGCTTATCTACACCGTTCTTTCCATCCTCGTAATGCTGGCTTCACCCCCACCAGCGTGGTTTACCGGCATGTATACATTGCTCGGCATCGGGGCGCTGTCGGGATCCGGGACCGTTATTATTGCCGTCATGATGCTCATCGCTGCCCTGGTCCTCCTGTTCATCGGGGCGGCCTGGCTGCATCTCTGGGTGCACCTGTTCGGCGGCAGGAAAGGCTTCCGGGAGACCCTCAAGGCACTTGCATTCGGGGAGACCCCGGCCCTCATGCTGGGGTGGATCCCCGTGGTCGGGATCCTTGCAGGGATCTGGGCTCTCATACTTTCCGTCTTGGGTATTCGCGAACTGCACGGGATCTCAACGGCCCGGGCGATCGGAGCCGTCATCGTTGCGGTGATCATCCCCCTGCTCATCCTGGTCCTGCTTGCAGCCTTTCTCTTCATTGCATATACCCAGACGAGTTCCCTTCCGGTAGCCGGGTACTGAATAACCCCCCTGTCCTTTTTGTCCCGGAAGTATCCCCTTTTTTTTAGTATGCGATGACCTGGTCATGGTTCTATACAATACATGAAATAGAAAGAGCAGATATTCATGCATGGTAATTTATTGGAGGTACTTGTTCATGGAACCAGGAAAGATGTATTCACTGCCTACATTGCCGTACAGCTACAAGACACTTGAACCGTATATGTCTGAAGCTCAGCTGACCCTGCATCATACAAAGCATCACCAGGCATATGTGACCGGTGCAAATGCAATCTTTGAGAAATTCGATAAGGCACGCAAAGAGAAGACAGACTTTGATGTGAAAGCGACCCTGAAGGAGTTGTCATTCCATATCGGGGGGTTTAAACTCCATAACATGTTCTGGCGGAATATGGCCCCTGCAGGGAAAGGCGGCGGAGGATTGCCCAAGGGGGAACTTGCAAAGGCCATCGATGCAGAGTTCGGGGGATTTGACCGCTTCAAAAAGGAATTTTCCACGGCCGCGACGAGTGCCGAGGGTTCCGGCTGGGCTGCATTGACCTATTGTCAGATGACCGGAAGACCGATCATCATGCAGATCGAGAAGCATAATGCCAACGTGTTTCCCGGGTGTCCTATCCTCATGGTCCTCGATGTCTGGGAGCATGCGTATTACCTTGATTACAAGAACGACCGTGCGAAATTTGTCGACTCATTCTGGAATGTCGTGAACTGGGACAAGGTCGCAAAGCGCATGGCTGCTGCAGAGAAGAAATAACCGGGATCAGTCACGGGGAGTTCTTTAAGAATTGAGATTATCCGGGACCGTCTTATCCCATAATCTCCCCTTACATTTTCGTATCATCCCCGTCGGCACTCTTGAATTTTTCTTTCATACGATTATGACAACTGCCCCGGGAACGAATGGACCATCAAAAATTATTGCAGTGGGGGGAAGATATATTCACTCCAGATTGGGGATTCACTAGCATAATTTCCGGTCTTCCGTAATAATAGAAAAAGATGAAGAGGGATATTCCGCATTCTGCCCGGAACTCCAGGGGTGCTATGCGCAGGGTGAAACCTATGAAGAGGTGCTGGACAATATCAGGGAGATCATCCGTCTCCCCCTAGACGATCGAATGGATTGGTATCAATATCCCTTTACCGTATCGAGCAGTCCCCCGAGTTTCTGCAACTCATCCGTGAGGTTGGCCGGGTTCCCGGGACCGTTCGTCGCCGGGTTTTGGAATCCGAAATCACGGGCCGAAAACTGCCTGCTCTGCTCAAACCGCTTTTCGAACGAGGTCACTTTGACATCAATAAATGCTGAACCATTGACGTTGAGCGTGATGGACCCCTTCCGGACCAGGGCTGCTACTGCCTTGATCGCCGGGATAGTTCCGATGGTCACGGGTATGGTAACCGTTGTATTGCCGCTGCTGATGACATCAATGTTGGATTGTTCACCGTGACCCAGGTAGTTTGGGGTACCATCAAGGTACGAGACATCAAAGGCCACTTTATTGAGTTTCGCCCCGATGGGATTGGGATTGAAGATAACAACCGTGGTATTTACGGTCATTGCCTGTACGGTGACATTAGATAATTCGATATCGCTCACGGAGACAACCGGATCCTTAATCGGCGGCTCAGTACATCCGGCGATGAGGATAAAAACAGCAAAGAGCAGTAAAATGCCAGGAAGGATGAACTGTTTCATACTGAGAACTCATTCTCTGATATCTAAATATGTCGGTGTTGTGAAACCCTATCCGGGTAGGATGAAAACACTCTGAAAAGGATCTATAAAATCGTTCGTTTTGCAAAATACACTCATTTCAGGGACTTTGCTGGAAGGGCACGTAAAAGCCTCCTTTTTGCATGTCCGATACCAATCGGAGCCCTTAAAAAGCCCGGAATAATGTAAGGTATTTTTTGAAGATCCCTGTCTTCTGCATTTTTCTTTGCGCAACGTGCGTCCGGAAAATGAAGGATTATTTTGTTCTTTCATAATATTTTTTAAGATTTTGAAGCGCTGTTTCAACAGCCTCCAATCCGTTTTCGAGAAAAATAATTCCAAAAACAGCTTCCATTGAAGAACCTTTAGTTTCATCATTTTCTTGAGGAAGATTGGCAATAATCGGTGAATCATTGAGCTGCAACGAATCCCAGAATCGGGATAATGGCTGATTTTCTACGAGTTTGTTTCTCTCATCATGCAGGAATTCGTTCAGGGGGATTTTTTGTGTTTCCTGCAAAGACCAGGTACTGGCCATAACGCCGGTTTCCAGTGCAGCATCACCTATGTATGCCAGTGTCTTTCTGTTTTCAGAAACTTCCAGCATTTCCCGCAGGTCCGGTGAACTCAGTAATTTTGTTCCCCCAGGTTTGACCGGATTATTCTGCGCTTCATTGAAGACCATCGTGATCTCCTTGTACAGGAAAATGAAAAAGAACAGAGCCGGATTAAGAAATTCATATCCTGTTGCAGTTTTTATCCGGGGAATATAAAATTCCTTAATTCTTTCAAATCTCTTTTCAATCTTCGAGATATCTTCTATCGATTTTTGGGTGCGTCCCTCTTTTTTCAACAACGTCAGATTTTGTTCAATACGATTCGCCTTTCCCAAAAAAGACCGTGCCATGATTGCGTGAAATTTCACAGTCTTCCCCTCCTTCTGGCAATACATCCTCTCATTTTTCAAGGATGAAAAAGCCTTGGGTGTCCTTTCCCCCCCCACCCACACAACCTCTCGCATATGCCCCTCAGGGAAGGACGGGCAACAGATCGATATGCCCATGTGGGGTGCATTTGATAGTTGATGATGGAAATACTGTTTATCAATCAACGGTTGAAATGAATTACGGAGAATGCAAAAACCTATGAAAAAGATTGTCATTATCGGCATGCCGGGCGCAGGGAAGAGCACCATGGGGGTAATCCTTGCAAAAACCCTGGGACGGAATTTTACCGATACTGATATCGTGGCACAGGAAAATACCGGAAGGCTCCTGCAGGAAATTATTGATGAGGAGGGGACCGGTGCTTTCCTGAAAACCGAGGAAAAAACGATACTCTCGCTTCACGGTCACCATGCAGTTATTGCCACAGGGGGCAGTGTTGTGTTCAGTGAGAAGGCAATGGAACACCTCAAAAAAGATGGCGTTGTCGTATACCTGAAGATCTCCTTTGAGGAGATGGTCCGGAGACTCAATAATATCACGACACGGGGCATTGTCCTGGCTGCGGGCCAGGGTCTTCGTGAAATGTACAACCAGAGACTCCCGTTGTATGAGAAGTATGCCGATATAACGATCGATTGTTCGGACGGCGATTTTGAGCATTGTATCGGAAATGTCATTGACGAACTCCATAAATTTTCGGTATAGTGCATATGCCGGCCTGGTGCCATCCCCCATCACCGACGGTCACCGCCGTAACTCCCGATCCCGGGCCCTCCCGACAGAATCTTACCTCATTCCAATCCGGGTACCTCAGCACAACACACTTAATCCCTTGCTGCCTAAGCAGGCATAGGAGAGAACTACCATGAAAACGTTTTTTGGTTATCCCTGCATCGGCATCGCAGTTGTCGTGCTTGTCGCAGCAGCCGTGCTTTTCACCGGGTGTACTCAACCCGACGGCCAGCAAACCCCCCTGGCGACAGGTTCCCCGGGCGGGAATTCCGGGCAGGGCGCACCTGCTCCGCTCGTTACCAAGGTGAATGCATCCCTTCCTTACGGGGTAAACATCTCGGTCCCGGCAGACTGGACGCGGCAGGACGTCCTCTCAATCGGGGCCAGGGACTATGGAACTACGACGGTAAATATCGCCAATTTCTACTCTCCGAGTGCCATCCCGGGTGACCCGGCATCCTACACTACCCTGAGCGTTGATGTCGATCAGAACCCCGGGGCGGACTTTGAGAAGTATTTCAACAACGCGACCCTTGCCGTTGGAAAGACCTACGGTGTTCCGATACAGATGGAGGCCCACAGTTACACCATAACGATATCCGGCTACAAATCCTACGAGCTGGATTTCCAGACCGCAGAGGTGAAAGGGACCTATATATTTACCTCCACAGAAAACGGCATGTATATCTTCGCCTTCAAAGTCCCGAACAAACCCCGGGCAGTCCAGGCATTCCAGGCAGAGATCGTGGATATTTATAAATCGATCAGGATCAATCCCCTGACCGTTGAAGTCCCCCGGCACCGGTAATGAATCTTATTATTTTTGCAGCAGGGAATGTTTGCGCACAGTGCCGTTCACCTGCGCGTTAATTCCACACTTCCTCCCGGACATCAGATCATACCGGCATCAGACCACGATTCCGGCTTCCATGAGTACAAAAAAAATCCGGACAGGTCCCGGTCCGGTCCGGAAAAATTTTGCTTCCGGCACAAGGACAAACTGACAACCAGAAAAAGAAAAACTCCCGGCGGTAAAAGATGATTTTATCCGGTCTGATCTGCATCCTTTTTACCGGATGCTTTCGAGCTTCTGTTCGAGGAGGTCAAGTCCCTTCCTGATGTCTTCAAGGTTCCTGCCACCCGTGAGAATGATCTTTCCCGAAGAGAAGATGAGTACGACGATCCGGGGATCTTTGATCCGGTATACAAGCCCGGGGAACTGTTCGGGCTCATACTCGATATTTTCGACATTGAGCGTGATGGCTACCTTGTTGAGATTGATGTATTTGCCGAGATCGTAGGAACAGACCATATTGGTGACCGCAACGTTGGGCTTTTTGAGGGTTTCGACACCTGCCTCTTGTAACGATTTCATGATGACAGCAAGTCCGTCCGTGAGCGCCTGATGGGTCCGGATGCCGGTGAGCACTATCTTGCCCGAAGAAAAGATCAGGGACGCAATCTTGGGGTCCTTGATACGATATACTGCACCGGGGAACCGTTTCTTATTAAGTTCGCAGTTCTCGACCTTTTGGGAAAACGCAACAAGATCAATGGAACCGGCGACGCTGCCGGATGCAACGATATTCTCAATCTTCAGGGATTCGTATTTTTTATCAGCCATCTTCTTTTCTATGAAGTTCTTCGAACCATAAGACTACCGTGCAACCTTTATAGCATATCCTTTTGCAGTGTGCCAGAGTTTCTGTCCGGGAAGAGGGACATCTTTTTTACCCGCTTTCAGGACCACCGGACAGGGGCTTGAGGGGGGAAAGGGAAAGGGAAATCATGAGCAGATCAGTCGTATTCCATGACGAAGTTTTTTAAAAGAGCATGTGCGACGCAGAGGTGAGACACGCCTCAACCCACCATTGAATGATAACGATATCAGACCTTGCTCCGGTTCGTGAATGATCCCGTACGGTTGTCATCCTGCTGATGGTACTCCACCAGCCTCCTCACTTCTTCCTGCACCTTCTGTTTATCTTTGAATCCGGTAAAAAAGATGCGGACACCGTCAATGTCGTCTTTTACGTATGCTGCATCAGGATAGAGAATGAGTACGATCTGACCATCCGGCCCGAAATGAAACTCTTTGCTCTCCCCTTTCATATATCGTTCCCGCTGCTCTTTTGACGGTGCAGCATATTTATTCTCGTACCTGAAGATACCCATAACCCCCCCTTACGGTTAATGATCTTTTGCCGGGTGAAGTTAAACCTGTTGAGCTTGACCGTGCCGTGATTGCTGCCTTCCCGGGAATTAGTCCTTTCATCAGAATATGATAGAATATTCGCCGATCAGAAAAAGTACCCGGAAAAGAAGGGGGAGTGAGAACCGGATCAGGATCTCGGCATCGCGGGATACGTATCCCGCAAACCCTATCTTCTCCCGAACATAAAGGAACGTAAAGGTCCACAAAAAAATTGAGCCATCGCCATGCCACCCGTCAGACCCCGTACACTCCTCCTTGTTCTCCTCCTGACAGCGGTCATATTCTTTACCTGGACCACGTACCAGTTCGCCGAGGCCAGCCGCCAGAGCGAGCGCCATACCTATTTCTACACCATCGAACTCTCGTACACTGCCGCAATCGATAACGTGACCTTTCTGCTCCCCGTCCCCGGGCTGAACACTACCCCGGTTTTGATGGAATCTATCCTGAACGGGACAGCCTATGGTATATCCCCTGCCTGGAACCTCTCAATTGTCAGTGAGAAAGGGTCTCCCATGCTCGCCATCAGGGCTGCCCGGATGGTCCCTGAATATCACGGGTACCCGGTCGCGATCGAACCCGGAGTGAGTGTCCTGCCGAAAACCCTGGTCCCCGGCCACGAGTACTCCAGCGATACTCCGGTCCTCATGCCCGTCACGGTCGCCGTCATGGAACAGGTTTCATCGGCGATCAACACCCGCGACCCGGTCGGCCATGAACCGCTCTTTTTCCCGGGCGGAAGCTTTACTCCGGGACCCTGTGTGACCCCGGCCTGCGATGGACTCGTGTTCAGCCACCACGTGCCCGTATATATCAGCTATACCACTGACCACCCGGTGTCGATATCGCTCCACGTTACCGTCCAGGGGTCCAACTCGGTCTGGAAAGGGGGCTGGCTGAGTAACACCTATTCGGACACCGTCGCCCTTGATATCACCAACGGCACGCAGGGGTGGGTTGACGGGGAGGGAAAGCTCCTCGCTGCAGAAAGGGTTTATTAATAGCGCCGGATCCGGGCAGGTCCGGACCACTCCTCCGGTTTTATACCATCACCGGATTTTCGGCTGGTGAACCCCGTCACCTTTTATTTTTTTTATCACCGTGCCAACGTTTAGATAGATTCTTAAAATTATAAAAAAACAAACAGTTTCATATGATTTGCTCGTATTGCGGCGAAACAATTTCTGATGATACCAATTTTTGCCAGTTTTGCGGGATGCAGGTCCGGAATGATACCGAAATAATCCGGATATACCTGACAGAATTTCTCAAGGGATTTTACGAACAAAATAAACGAATGGAAAAATATACAAAAATACTTACTATTTTTTCAGCGATATTGGCATTATTCGCCTTGGTGGATTTTTATGACCGGTTAATCCCGAAAATCGATGCAAAGTTCCAGTTTCCGCTGGCGATTGTTCTAGGTATCGTGTATCTTGGATTTGTTATAATTATGTATCGTATGGTAAAATCCCGGTAATGAATTTTCCCGGGTGAAATGTTCCCGGGAAAAATCCCTGCAGTGAATGTTTTTTTTAAATAATACACCATGTTTGGTGTATATTTTTGATCGAATAATTTCAAAATTCCTGATATTCTGTTTTTCTTATTCCTATTGCAGTTTTAATTGCATCTTTTCTTGTCTCTACGTTAATAATAAATAAATTCTTTTTTAAAAAATCTGAAGGCAGATAGATGAAAATTGCTGTTTCATATATAGTCGAAAATCGAATTCTTCCAAAATATAGCCAATCAAACATAAAAGTGACATATAAAATGATAATAACAGATATTCAAAAAATTACACAATTCCCTGAAATACTTATTGCTCAAATAATTTACGAGCTTTATCCACCTAATCCAATTCTACCATCTACAGCGACGAACATTCCGTGAAACGGTATGCGAGGAAGCAGGCCGGGGCAGCTGCTGGCGCCGGAGCATCGCGATAAGCCAAGGGACGTCATTGTTCCAACCGTCAACCTTGAAAAAGCAGGGAGAGTCTGTAAGCAAGCGGAATAGAGGCGAGTGCCAGCGAGCCGGAGTGCAGCGAAGACGAACAATCTCGACCGTCATCATGTTGGCGGTTAATCACATTTTCGATGATCCTACTTTATTACGGTATAAGTCCACGGAGAATATACCTTAGGAGGAAAACAAAAGAATGATACTCGATGCACGGGTGAGACCCCCGTTTAAAAGTCTCAAAGAGGTACTTGCACCGACACCGAGAGCACGGCCTTCGGTCAAACGCAGCCCGTTAGTGAGCGGATACGAACGCCCACAGTCGATGGTCCAGAAATCAGTTGAATTGTTTCTGCAGGAAATGGATGAAGCTGGCGTGGACAAGGGAATCCTGGTGGGCAGGCAGGCGGGACACCGTGTAGTCTCCAATGACGATATTGCGGAGCTTCGTGACCAGTACCCCGGCAGGTTTCCCCTTTCTATTGCCGGGATTAATGGGATCGATGTACCGGCTGCTGTCCGCGAGATTGAACGCACTATAACAAAAATGGGATTCAACGGTATTGCCGTGGACCCCGGCTGGTGGGTCCCCCCGAAGTATGTGGATGATCCCAGCATGTATCCGATATATGCAAAATGCGCAGAACTCAGAGGTGTGCTTTATCTCACCTGCAGCCTGATGCAGGGACCGGATATTTCGTATGCAGAGCCGTGGCGCATCCAGCGCGTGGCAAATGACTTCCCAACCCTGCAGATCGTTGTTGTGCACGGGGCATTTCCCTACACCAGCGAGATGCTCGGGGTCATGATTGCCAATGCTCCTTTGGGAAACCTGTGGGTCCTGCCGGATTTCTTCCAGTTCATCCCCGGTTTTCCGGGAGCCCAGGACTGGGTAGAAGCTGCCAACCACTACATAGGGGACCGGATGCTCTATGCCTCATCGTACCCGGTACGGCCCCTGAAACAGAGTCTTGCGGAATTCCAGCGGTTCTCGTACAAACCCGATGTGCTGGAGAATCTCTTTGCCAAGAATGCAGCGAACCTCTTCGGCATGAAAATATAAGCCAGGAAAAGGTATGAAATGACCCATATGAATGCTGAAATCAAAGCGGAATTGCTGGCACTGGGAAAAATCGATGTTGAACCATCATTGTTGCCACGACCTTCCCGTTCCACGGCGGGTCCCGGTACAGGACTGCGATCCATTTTCTTTAAATCCGGGGGTCACCGGGTTCGCCTTGAGATCACTTCGGATTCACCTTTAAAGATGGTACAGCAAGACGGGGCAGTTGTCATCCTGAAAGACAATAAGGAACTGGTTCGGGGAGTCATTGACCCGGTGGTGGCCCACTGTCCCGAACAGACGTACATCACGATCAGTGAACAGTGCAGGTATGACTGCAAATTCTGTTCCGTCCCCAAGTTCCAGGGAAAGATCAAGACCCTTGACCAGGTTCTTGAAATCGTTGAAAAGGTTAAAAAAAGCGGGAACTTAAAGACGATCGCATTCACTTCAGGAGTTGCAACAACACCGGAAAACGAGATCGACCGGGTTGTGGAATATGTACAGGCAGTAAAAAAATACAACGTTCCTATTGGTGTTGCGGTATACCCGACAAAAGATTCTTCACAACGGCTCAAAGACGCAGGTGTGACCGAAGTAAAATACAATGTGGAAACCATGGACCAGGAGATCTTTGAGCGGGTCTGTTCCGGAAGAAAAGGTCACTCACTTGACTTTATTTTAACCTCATTAGGTGATGCGGTAAAGGTATTTGGGAAGAACCGGGTCTCTTCCAATATTATTATCGGTCTCGGCGAGACCGATGAATGTGTCAGAAAAGGGGTTGAATACCTGGCAAAGATGGGGGTCATTGCCGTTCTCCGCCCGATCACTATTTCACCATATCGAAAAGGGGAGATTTCGGCGACACGACCCAGCGCTGAGAGACTGCTGAAACTCACAAAAATATCGCGTGATATACTTAAAAAATATGATCTTGATGTCGAAGACTCGCAGACTATGTGTCTTCCCTGTACTGGTTGTGACCTGACGCCATGTCGTGATGTGTGATGGGGAATGAAGATGGAGCAATTGTGGTTCCTGATGAACGACACCAGACTGGAAAAAGGGGAGACGTGAGTGGGTATCATCGGCGGGCAAGAATACCGTGGTTGTGAACCCGGGGTTTGCAGACAGAGAGATCCTGGCTCAGGATTTCAGGGGACTTCCCCGGTACCTTTGGCTCCTGGTTCCTGGTTATCATTCCCTGTCCTGGGGTTTTCTTCCCAGCGATACAGCCCGGTCTTTGTCATACTCCTTGCCTTAAGCCGCTCAACCCCACAGTCAAAACAGATACCATTATGGCAGGAAATGGTTCCGCTGCAGTCAGGGCACTGCCATTTCTTGTCTTCTCTCTGCCGAAACGCATCAATACCGTAGTCTTTGATGAATGCGAGATTTTCCAGCATGCTCGTCCAGTACCGTTCCCGGTATCGTTTGTCAAGGGTTCTCAGCGGGTCGCAGGGGAAATCAGGACATTCGGAGCAGAACTTCACGCTCCCTTCCCTGAGCAGCCGGCACCTCTTTTTCAGAAAAGCACAGGGTTTGTTCCTCGGCCGGCACCCCCGGCAGTACGGTATCCTCACCCCCCGCGTTTTTATATCATGGGTACCGGCAAGATAGTTGCTGCAAATCCCGCAGTTCATCCCGCAGGGTGCGACCAGGTCAGCATTGTTGTCCATGGTAATTCAGGTTCTCCCGGTTAGTGATTTGGGGGGAATCAATGCCGGATTTTGTGGAGTTTTTTATAGCCCGCAGCCGGAAGTTTCCCTGAAACAGATTTTTGGGATTCATGGAAACCTCATCAGAATCAGCCGGCCGTGCTGCATATAATACCGGTCCTTCTCAACTACACTGCCGATCCAATCATGCAGACGCCCTGGATGACGATGCCGTACGTACTATTCGGGCTGCCCATGAAGAGGAACGTGGTCGTGAAGATCGCGATCCCCCAGAGGATAACGATGACGAGTGCCGGGTTCTGGCAGGGTGGGTTCATAGTACCCGGGTTGAAGGTCCGGGAATAAAGGATTTATGAAAACACCGGGTGATTGCTCCGGTTATTACCAGCAAATAGTACCTGCTTTTTCTCCTAGGAGAAGAGCAGGCAGTTTCAGGATCTTCCCCTGGTGAGATACCTGCTTATCGGGGAGATGGACGACTTCACCGTACCTTTTTCCCCGACCCAGCCGGTCCATTTTCAGGAAATTTTATGGGATAAATCTAACTAGGCAAACGTGTATTTTCCAGAGTTGTACAAAAAAAGGTGAGCTAAGAACCATGGATAACCTGCTGAAGATTATACAGGAGCGGCATTCAACCCGGGCATTATTTGACTCGCACCGGCAGGTGCCGGAAAGTGAGATAAAAAAGATCATCGAGGCCGGCCGGTGGGCACCCACTGCTCATAATATGCAGAATTTTGAGATCATTATTATCGACGATAAGAAAGTACTGGAACAGGTGGGAAATATCATAACCTGCCCGTCACCGGACTTTATCCGGGAAAATTATGAGCAGTTGTCGATGACAGAAGAAGAGATATTGCAGAAAAAAGTGGGAATACTGGGGTTGCAGTTTCCGCCTGCATGGCGGGATAAGGCAAAACTTGAGACGGCGATGAATGATAAGACTCCGGGAAGGTTGAGCCAGACGATCAACGGAAGTCCGGCCATCCTGGTTGTTGTATTTGATACACGGAAAAGGGCTCCGGCATCAGAGGGAGATGTGCTGGGAACCCTGAGTCTTGGTTGTGTAATGGAAAACATGTGGCTCATGGCCCATAAATCAGGGATAGGTTTTCAGGTAATGAGCGTATTCAGCGGTCCCGTACAGAAGGACATCAGGAAAATTCTGAACATACCGGAGTATATGGGGATATCATTTGCGATCCGGTTAGGGTACCCGGCTACCCCGACAAAATATGTACGGGTGCGCAGGGATCCTGAATCATTTACGTATAGAAATGAGTATGGAAAAAAGTATGAATGGGGCTGATTTACCCGTCATTACCGGCGGTCCGGTCACCTCTTCGTCATTTTTTTGATATCGACGAGAGCCAGGCACGGGGTCCGTCGGCCCGGGAGCGGCTCTCGAAGACCGCCGGCCTGATGTAATTGATGGACCACCCGTCATAGAAACTGTCCCGTATCTCTCTTTGGGTTATCCTCCTCGGACCGTATCCGGCGGGCTCCTGGTCGCTGAAGCAGAGCATGAAGTATTTCCCGCCGGGGGACAGGACGGCTGCAAGGTTACCGGCAAAGAGCGGGCGGTCTTCATTGGACAGGGTGTGGAAAAGCCCGGAATCGGTGGCGGTATCGAACTTCCTGGTGAGCAAGGAGAGTTTCAGGGCATCCAGGACAAGAAAATGCACCGGGAGTCCTCTGCCGGCAGCCTTCTCCTGTGCCTTTCGGATCGCCAGGGGAGAGGAGTCGATCCCCCACGTTTCATACCCTTCATGTGCAAAGAAGAGGGCATGCTCCCCGGTCCCGCACCCAATATCCAGGACAGATCCGGTTATCTCCCCGCTCCGGACAAGCCCGACGAACTCCTTCTGGGGCCGGCCGATGTCCCAGGGAGGCGTGCCCTGGTATGCCGAATCAAAGAAATCCATAGCTCACCATAGTTTACGGCACTTATCAGTATTTCTTTATGACCCGGTAACACCCCGGGGCACGACCACCCGGGCGGGTATATTCTTTAACGGTATCTCCCCCACTTTGAAAAAGCTAAGGATCAACGGGAATTTCGGTCCAACCGCTCAACCCGCTGAGCATTGCGGAGCTCCCTGCAGGGAAGGACCAGGAGTCATCCCGGTAACCCTCCGGCTGCCCTTTCATGTTCAGCCGGGATTTGAAGGATGCTTATTGTATGGTATCTGAACGGTTGAGAGTTCCCCCCATCTGTTTCTCCCGGCCGGGGATATCTCAAATCAGCATCATTTTCCTTTCGGGCTGTAGCTGAACGAATCAATCCACCGGAAAAAGCGGCGAGAATTATGCGGGGGGAAGACACCCTCGGCTACGGATTTTACTTCCTCTACCGAGTAGAATGCGTTGGGATGGAAATCCTTGATGATCCCGATCACCTGCCTGAGGTCCTGCCGCTTGATGATGGTGAAGACCATTTTAACCTTGCCGGAACCGCCTTCCCCGTCGATACTTGTTACACCGTAATTATGGGATCGTAAAAACTTCATGAGGTCGCCCGGGTCTTCCTTTGTGATGATGCGGACACTGGTGAGGCCAAGAGAAAGCCTCTCCTCGAGAGCCATCCCGATAAACGTCCCCGTGGCAAACCCGGCCCCGTACGCAATATAACATACGACATTCGTCAGGTTATTCATCACCTGCCCGATGGCAACCAGCCAGATAATCACCTCAAAGAACCCGATAATCGCAGGGAGGTACTGGATCCCCTTCGACATGAAGATAACCCGGATTGTGTCGAGGCTCATGTCGCAGACACGTGCCGAAAAGATCAGGAGCGGGACGATGATATAGGTAAAAATTACCGGTGATATGACAGGTTCCAGCATTCTTATCTGATTTTCGATGGGCGGGTTTATAAATTGCGGTGAGGGAAATTACCAAAGTCCCGTCACTCGCTTCTCAGTGCATCAATCGGGTCCATGTTCGATGCCTTCCAGGCCGGGTACAACCCGGATACGACACACACCACGATGCCGATGATCATACCATAGGGGATATAGATGAGGCTGTCGGGGAGGAAGAAATACGAGGTATTGCCGATCATCGCACTCACCACCGAATACCCGATGACAAAACTGCAGATCCCTCCGACTACCGCACCGATAATGCCGAGGATGAATGCTTCATACAGGAACATCCGTCGCACCTCGCCCTTCTCGGTGCCGATGGACAGCAGGATCCCGATCTCCTGCACCCGTTCCTTGACCGACATCATCATCACGTTGAAGATACTCACCGCCGCAACGACCAGGGATATGCTGCCGATAGCAAGGATAAACGTGGTGATGGTGCCAAGGGTGGAAGAGATGCTGGAAAGCCTAGAGCTGGCATCGCTGATACGGACAATATTCGTTCTCCGGTTGACCTTGTCATCGATGGCTGCTTCTGTCTGGTTTATGGTATCGATATTCTGCAGGATTACATTCACCTGGTCGTAGATATCTTTGTCACCGTAGTGGTCAGTATACCAGGTATCAGGAACGATGATTGCATTATCCGTATTGACACCATCGGAAGCAAATCCACGGGCCGCGAGAATACCGACGACCCGGACGGTTGGGCGGGTTATTGAAACATTGTCCTGCCCGATCTTGATCCTGCTCCCGATATTCATGTTAAAATTTGCAGCAATATTTGGCCCGACGAGTGCATCAGTCCCTCCCTTGATGTTTGTACCCTGGTCGATGGTCAGGAACTTGGGGATGTCATTCGGATCCAGCCCGTATATTGACCCTCTTCCGTCAGTTGATCCGATTGTAAACTGGGTATTTGTCCTATGTATCGGGACGATATCATTCTGTCCCGCCGCAGACTTGATATCATTGAGGGTACTCTTGTCGATTCCTTCCGAGGTTATCGGGGTCCCGGCAGTTGATGTGGTCCTGACCACATCGGAAGTAATGATAATCGTATTGACGTTTGACGAGAGCTGGCTTTTTACCGAGAGCTGCATGTTGGTGCCGAGCATCCCCATCGAAGAGATGGCAACGACCCCGATAACGATGCCAATAGATGCGAGGATCGAACGCAGGAAATTAAGCCTTACACTGCGTACGGAGAGGTCGAAGAAGATATCCCTCATGATTCCACCACCTTCCCGTCATCGAGCTCTATTGTCCGGTGGGCATACTCGGCGATCTTCGGATCATGCGTCACCAGGATGACCGTCTTTCCCTCCTTGTGCAGGCCGGTAAGGATATCCATGATCTGGAAGCCGGTTTTACGGTCGAGGTTCCCGGTCGGCTCGTCACAGAGAAGGATCTTCGGGTCATTGACCAGGGCCCGGGCAATGGCAACCCGCTGCTGCTGCCCGCCGGAGAGCTGGTTCGGGCGGTGGGCGCTCATCTGCTCGTCAAATCCAACGGATTTAAGAACGGCCGCGGCCTTGCCGGTCTCATCCCGCTTTTTATATTTCAGGATGAGCGGGTACTCTACATTTTCATAGGCAGAAAGAAGCGGGATCAGGTAAAATTTCTGGAAGATATACCCGATAACATCCCGGCGCATGTGCGTTCGCTCGAGGCTTGTCATGGTAGCCACGTTTTCCCCGTCAATAAACAGTTCCCCCGAGGTAGGGACATCAAGGATGCCGACCTGGTTCATCAGGGTCGATTTGCCGGAACCCGATGGTCCCATGATCGCCACAAACTCGTTTTCCCTGATATCGAGCGAGACATGGTTCAGTGCCGTGAAGTCACCGCTCTCCAGGTGATAGACTTTGGTGACATCCGCAAGCTGGATGAGGGGGGGCATCGGTAATTCCCTCACTTCTTCAGCTTCTTCAGTTTTGCCGCAATCCATTTCCGCTTCAGCCACAGCACGATCGCGATAATGACAAGAATGGCTCCTTCAATGACCGGGTAGAACGCACTCAGGCCACCGCTGCGGCTGCTGCCCCCGAACCCGAATATTCCGCCACCGCCCCCACCACCGGGACCACCAAAGCCCCCGGCTGTCCTTGTTCCCGCGGTCACGGTCGTACCGGAACTGCCCGAGCTGCCGGTACGTGAAGTTGAATTGCCACCGGCGATGGCACGCAGGTTGAGGTTCTGGGTAGTACTGAACGAATTACCATCAGCATCCTTCCACTGGATTACCAGGGGTAAAGAAGAGAGATCACTGGCAGTAAAGGTAAGTTCAAAACTGGAAAAGTCGTCGGATGCCAGCGATCCAACCGAGTACGCCGAGTAGGGTTCTACTGCCTGTGCAGGTGGTCCCACCGTGAGTATAAGGGAATGAGCATCGGTGATCCCGGCATTGTTTACATCACCGGTAATCTGGTAGGAAGACCCCAGTGACGATATGGCAATGTTGTTGACCACCGGTACTGCTGCCGTTTTGTCCACACCGACATTCAGGGGGAGTACAACGTCTTTGGTATGTTTATTATCCCCGTTGCTGAAACTTACATGGAACGTGAGGTTCGGGTTTTGTTCATTGGGAGTGACCTGGAACGGTACCTGGACAGAGCTCTGGGCGTTCAGGGTTCCGACCCATGCTTCTGAAGGATTAACGTCCACACCATTATTTTCCGGTATAATCTGGACGTTGGTTATTTCGCCGCTGCGTGGGTTTGTTATACTGACATTTACCTTATCTGTTCTTGAAAGAGCGAAATTATCCGGTTTTGTCGCTATCCCAGTCCGGATATCTGTGGAATCGACCTTGAGGGTTATCTGGGCGTGAATCGAAGATCCGCCCATAACATTTGTTGAAACCGTGAATAACGGGAAGTACGTACCGTCCGGGGGGTCTACGGTCACGATAAACGGGTAGTCGACCGTTGCCCCTGGCCCGACGGTAGTCATGGTACTGAAAGAGGCAATGTTCACTACATGGACATGAGGATCAATGAGATCCGGCTGCGAGAGGCCGATCGATGCATTGGAAGGGTTGGTTACGTGAACCGTAACCGTCCCGGTTTCATAGGGATAAAAGACCTGGGGATTGAGATCGAATGATGAAATATACACGGATGCAGAGGCATCCTGCGCATTGGTAACCGTGGTAGTGCTGCCGGCGGCTGCCTGCACACCTGATACCAGCATGAATACTACGATAATACTCAAGATGACGGATTTTACGATGACGGATTTTTTTGCCATGGTTCCTCCTTTCAGGGATAATATAACGGATAGCATCGGATTGTTCGGGTAGTGGTTGACCATCTGGACATAATTGTTCTCCGATTGATGTAATGTTTAGCGTACAAATTGCAATATGTATACGACATTTTGTAATATAAATCTTTCTAATAATCTGTTATAAATTGCAATTGTCTGCAGGAGATACTGCAGATGAACGGGTACGAAAAATTCCCCCCGCTGACACCGGCGCAGGAAAAACCCGGTCGCTCTGGTCCGGCGGTGCAACTGACTGGATTTGCAGGAAGAGAGCGCGGAGACAAAATTAAATGCGAGTTCCCCGGCCATACTAATTCCGGAACCATCATCGGATGAAAATCTCCTCGATATTGACATCGAAATACCGTGCAATTTTAAAGGCCAGGTCAAGTGAAGGAATATATTTTTCCTTTTCAATGGCGAGAATGGTCTGCCGGTTGACTCCGATTGCCTGGGCAAGTTGTTCCTGGGTCAGGTCATGCATAGCCCGGAATATCTTGATTTTATTCTTCATCCGTGTCCCATTCTCCATACTTTCTTGCGTAGTATATCCTGAATCCCACATACAGGAAGATCATCAGGCACAAAAGACCCAGCTGGATATATCCCATCAATCGCGGCGGCAGGATAACCGGCTCATGCATTGAAGGGGTCAGCCGGGGAAATTCAGGGATATGGAGGATCTCCATAGCGGCACCGATTGAGAATGCGCAGAAAGCAACCCAGAAGACCTGCATGGTCCTGATCGTGGCCTGCTCCGTGATCTTCTGATCCCGTTCATCTTCGATCAGATTGGTGACCCGGGAACGTGCGAGGTAAATTACGATAATGGCTACGATAAATGCGACGATAATAAGGAGTGGGAGGTGAATTTCTATTGAGTACCAGAAAATGGCAAGCAGTGCAAGTGCGATACATCCGATTAAACTATAAAAAGTGTTTCTCTGCATGTCGTTCCTTTCTCCATGGAAGTTAATGATTCTTCTATGATTTAATCTGGTGTGCCTTGTCCGGTCTCACCGGGTGACTTTTTCTTTGTCAAGGGTGAATTTCAGGTTTTTCGCCGTCCTTATTAATTCCTGGATCAATGCGGTATCCGCGTCACGGTATCAGGGGAATTTGTGCAGTGGTCGTGCAGGTATATCTCCGGTTAACCCTGACAGAAATACCCGGCGCATCTACAAGCTGTTCCGCAGGAATTGTTCAGCGTGTGCTCAACCCCTCATTTGTTCTTCAAGCTGAAGGTGCCTGCAGGAGCGTGAGCCTCATCACTATGTAACTTATATGTGACATTTTGTATTATAAAACTTTCTAATTTTCCGTCACACATCCCGATTCGGTGGATATATGATAATGATTGAAAGACCATAAAATTTTCGGGTGAATAATAATTAGTATAGCATATATATAACTTATATACGACAAATAGAAAGTTTAATATTACAAAATGTCGTACAAACTATACAAGATGTGGCACCCCGTGCCGTCATCATCGGAAAACACAAGGAAGAGGATACCAGAATGAACGTTCCCCATAATCTTACCACCATTCTGTCGGTGCTGTCCATCGTTCTGTCGGTTGCCGGGCTCGTTTTCAGCCCCGTAAGCGCGACGGCCCTGGCCTCACCCTCCATCGACGGTCCGGGTGCGACCGCACCGGTCTCCGGCCATCACGGAGTTGCTAATGCAACGTGGCAGGCAGAGCAATTGCAGGCCGTGATCACGAAACTCGGCCAGCAGGGCGTTGACATCAGCCAGGCACAGGCCGATCTTGCCAGCGGGAATCTGACATCGGCGAGAGAGTGGGTAATAGCATATACCAAAGACCATCCGGGGATTATGGGCAATGCGACCCGCCCACGGGTATGGAACCAAACTCCCTCAGCAGAGCGAATACAGGCCATCATTACGAATCTCAGCAAACAGGGCATTGACGTGAGCAAGGCACAGGCCGATCTTGCTGCCGGTAACACGAGTGCAGCACTCCATTCGCTTCTTGTCTTCCCCAAAGGCCGCTCCGGCATTCCGTTCAACAGCACCCGGCCCGGAGTGTGGAATAATTCCTTCCGGGCAGAGCAACTACAGATCATGATTACGAAACTCGGCCAGCAGGGTGTTGACGTCAGCCAGGCTCATGACGATCTTGCTGCCGGCAATATGAGCGCAGCGACGAAGTGGCTGGTGGCATATTACCAGGACCATCCGGGCACCGCAGTGAAGACAAACGGCAGGCACTTCGGAAACAGTACCGGAGGGCAGGCAGGTGACCCACGGTTTACGGGCCATCACCCGGATGACGGCGGACAGGATTCAAGCATCCTAAGAGGGACTCTATCTCATGTTTTCCACTGGTTACGCGGAACAGGAACGTAAGCCATGAAAAAGACAACAATAATCATACTCATTACCTCTCTGGTCCTCGTTTCAGGGTTGATCGCAGCAGGCTGTGTTCAGAGGGGAAGCGACGCACAGAGCACAAATCCTCCGGGTAATAATGGAGGGGGAGGTTCGCAGAACCAGTTCCATGGCCCCGGATTCCTCTCAAACACAACGCAGATCAGCGAGGCGGCGAAGGAACTGGGTGTAACCGAAGACGTCCTCCGGGAAGCCCTTAACAATACGGCAGGGGGAAGGCCAGACCTGACCGCCGCTGCACAACAGCTCGGGGTAACGCAGCAGCAGCTCACTGACGCCCTCGGAATATCGGTCCGCAGCTCGGGATTTTTTTCAAACGCAACGCAGATCCGCGAAGCAGCGACGAAACTGGGTGTAACCGAAGACGTCCTCCGGGAGGCACTTAACGTCACAGCAAGGGGAAGACCAAACCTGATCGCCGCTGCGCAACACCTCGGGGTAACGCAGCAGCAGCTCTCCGATGCGCTGGGAATACCGTCTGGTGGTTTCCGGGGACGATTGGGGAATAACTCAACTGCAGGGATGAGCCCGTAGAATCCGGGTTACCCTGCCGAAAGGTGAAGTATTGAAAGTCCGTGAATTTTTTGTCCGGGAGTATTACCCTCCGGCAGCGTGATATTCTTGAGCGGCGTCTCCTCCATCCGGAAATTGATGGATGCAGGTTCATTCAGGCCTGCCACGACCGTAACAATGCAAAAGGTTGTAACAGATTTATTTTTCTTAGTGTCATACCATAGTCCATATCATCAAAAAAATCATGGGATCCCTCTATCTTTTTACAAAGATACCGGGCGGTTTTATACCCGGGACATTATCGGATCTACTGGCTGGTTTCAAAATCTGTAAGAAACATAAGACTATAAATATCCCGCGGCGCATTTCCCTGTATCCCCGCTATCCTTCCCTGGGGAGGAGCGGGAAAGGAGTGAGCCGCGATGCGATGCAGTATTGAATGCTGGATCCCTGCCGGGACCGGCAACTGCAGTATACCGGATGGGACGTTGCCGGTGAAGATCAAAAAGTACCTTGAGACCGCAAAACCCGAAGCGATGTACTTCACGGTCAAGGACGGGCAGCGGACGATGTTTGCCATCGTGAACATACCAAGCGGGGACAAGATGGTTGCCATGCTGGAACCCCTCTGGCTTGACGGGGACGCATCCGTATCCTACGCCCGAGATGTCGCTTGCAGATCTCGAGAAGACGGGCAAGGACAGGGAAAAACCCGCCCGGGAACGAAGTTAACCGGGGGAACATAATAGTCGATTTTATTACCTTCCTGCTATGAAGCGAACATCATGTATTTTTGTGATGGTTATCCTCGGGATAATCGTCGTCGGAGGTTGTGTCCAGCAAAATTCAAATTCACCACCTGTTCTTCCTCCGCAACAGACTGCACCTTCGCCGGTTGTTTCGGTGAAAACAATAATCCCGCAGGTAACCGTAGTAACCCCGCCCGCACCGCAGTATAAAACTGCAGATTTGGTACTGGAATCCGGCACCGAACCAGCGACCGGGTTTAAAATGGATTATCCCTCATCGTGGAAATATGGGAAAGAGCATCTGTCATGGCCTTCCCGAGCATCCCCGGTAAACGAGGTATCTGGACAGGATCCGATCAGGTACTGGAAAGCAGTGTATAATTTTTCCAGCCCGGATAACAGGTTATATGCACACGTTTATTTCGACGAGGTAACAGGGACTGGTGACCACTTTTATCCCATAAATGCCTGGGCGGATGGGGTAATCAGAGAAATGACCCTGCCCTACTGTCTTGATGGTGCCGGAAATCCGCTCGGGGGGAATTACTGCTCTTATGCCCGGAAGTTTTTTCACCCGGTGTTAATCAGCAACGATCCTGTTATGATAAACGGGAGCTTTGAGGCCCGCAAACTGGTGTTCGCCTCGTACGATGATGAAAACTATGGTCAGTATACCCTGTACCTGATGCATTCCGGGCAAATGCAGGGATATAACTTCACCATCCCGGATCATCCTGAAGTTGCCGTGATGGTGTATGGATCTGCCTGGGACTTTGGAACAGGAGGACAGGCGTATGCGATTGATTTCCGTGCCTCAGCGAATCAGGTTAATACTACAGCAGATACCTTCAGTCACCTGATTAACTCCTTTGAAATAACATGATAATTTTTTGGAGTGGCATTTTGTTATCAAAAAACATTTCCAGGAGAGACTTTCGAACGATCCCCATTCCGTACGAACACCCCCTCTTCCCGCTATTCGAATCCCATCTGCCAATTCAACAGCACGATCACGTTACGCAGGAGGATCTCACAAGAGCGGATCTCTCAATTGATATCCTTTCCCTGCCTGCTGCGGATTATCAGAACGGGTTTCCTTGTTCTCCTCACCACCGTGAACGTGGTGCTCCCGACCAGCATCTTGTGGATCCAGTCCGTTCCATATGCACTCATCGCAATCAGGGATACATCGTCCTCCTTTGCAACCGAGAGTGTCATCTCGGTCGGGTCTCCCACCCGAACATGAAGATTCACGGAAATTCCGGAACTGGTGAGATCCTTTTTCATGTCCGCGAGCCGGGTTTGTGCTTCCTGGACGGCTGCCTCAATCTCAGATTTTGATTCCACCCGGTTGACCACATGCAGGAGGATGATCTCGTTGATCCCGGGGATCGTTTTGATAAACGATACCGCATCACTGGCAGACTCGGAAAAATCAGTCGGTACCAATAATCTTGAAAATAGTTTCCCGGAGGAGAAGTCAGATGTTGCATCAGCCTCTTCCTCTACAGGATTGAAGTGCATGACGAGGACATTTGTCTTTGCCTGCCGGAGGACGGTTGACGAGACACTTCCCAGGAGGAGCTCCTGGATCGGGTTGATACCCCTGGCACCCATCACGATAAGCGATACATTATGTGTTTCTGCCGCTTCCAGGATAGCCTGCGAAACAGTGCCCTGGGTTATCACATTCACGATCACATCGATTTTGATGTGCACCTTCAGACCGAGATGCTCAAGAGCCTCTTTCTTTTCGGCCATGAGTATCTTTGCGTTCTCAATATATGGGCCGTGGGTCCACCCCAGTTTCGAAGGGTGGCTTGCATCCACCACATGCAGGAGCACAACCTCCTTTACTCCGGGAATCTCGCTGATACAATCAAGAATTTTCTGTGAATACGCGGAAAAATCAAGGGCGACGAGCACGTTATCAAACATTTGCGTTCATCCTCCTGTGTAATACCTCTGGTATATTATAAAAGATCACCCCAAAAATAATAAAAAACATGTGCTGCTCCATAACGATTTAAAGTGGTCATGCCCGAAGAGTTGTGCCCACCGTTCTTATGGTAATAATACCACAAAGCGAACAATAAAACCTATGACCCTTGAGAGAACAATTGGGCAGTTGTTCAGGATGGACGATGCAACCTGGCTGCGCCACGCCAATCCATGGAGCGTGATTTTGCGCTTCACCACCGTTCTCCCTGTCCTCATCCTCGCACTTTGGAGCAGGCTCTGGCTCGTGTGGTGGGCAGTTATCCCCGTTTCCCTTGCTCTCCTGTGACATGGTACAATCCCGGCATATTTGCTGCTCCCCATTCGCTCGATCACTGAATGTCGAAGGCATTACCGGGGGAACGGGTCTGGCTGAACCGTGATGCTGTGAAATGATCGGTGAATTAACCGGAAAAGTTGTCGGGCAGCGTATCATACGCCGCCACCACACGGGCGAGCTGAAGCTTGAGAGGACCATAGAATTGAAGGGAAAGATCCTCGGTACTGAAGTAACCTTTATTGCCACAACCAAAACATGGGAACGACCCCAAGGGGGGATGTTTTCTGATGGTAATGGAGTTATGATGACCATGAAGGGAGAAAAAGTGATTCTCCATGGATCCGGTATCAGCGTCGCAGGAAAGGGGACAGGTGTGAACATACGGGGAGTACGCTATGCCCAGACATCATCTTCCTCCCTCAGCAGGCTCAACAATGTTGCCCTGGTCTTCGAGCTGGAGATTATGCCGGATGGAACGGTCCATGACAAATGGTGGGAGTGGAAGTAAAAATACATCTGATCTGTGTACGCCTCCCAAAGGCAAATTCCCATTTTTTAAATAGTCATTTATTAAAGATTCTTCGCATGAAAGCGATAGATTTCGAGATGTTGTAAAAGGTTCCGGGGCCAGGTGGATTGAAACTTTTCTTTTATTCACCGGTAAGTATGGGTGATCACAAAAAGTATTTTTTTCAAAAAAATTTATCTGACTTCTTCGGGTTTTACAAAGATGATACCTACTATCAGTACGGCAAGGAGTGCGACTGTTGCAAACATCTGGATAGCATCACCGCCGCTGACATTGTAGATGAGCACATGACGCACCAGGCCCGTAAGCCCGGCAACGAGAAGCGCCCGGACTTCGACATGTTTTGTCCTGAAGTAGACCGTCACGGTCTCGAACAGGACGATGATCGTGATCGTAAGGAGCAGCGCCATGAGGACGTTGGTCAGCCCGCTTGCCAGGTCCTGTGAACCGATCATCCGGGCCATTATCTGCACCGCATCATAGACCGAGAATAGTGCAATGATCGTCAGGAGTAGTGCGACGATTGTGTACAAAATCATCGGGACTATCGCAAAAAAACGAATTATGAGATTGAATAACGAATTGTTTTCCGGCATCAATTCCTTCACCTGTTGACTGCTTAGGGTGTGGAACCGGAGCAGGATAAAGTGTTGGGTCAGGGGAAGAGATTGTTTTCTCATCCGGCTATCCGGTTAGTGATGGCTTTTGCAGCCCGGAAGAATCTTCAGCGGGCATGGAATATGTTGCCGTTCTTAAATCCGATCCACCAGAGCAGAACGCCCGAGGATGTCAGGAAGTGCCGCGTCGAGCCGTAGGTTACCGCTTCTGACATCTCTGCCGCCCCTCCCCGTACCGGACGGGGTGGCTGGACCCGGGTATACCGGGTCAGCAGGATGGATGTATACCCTCATCCCCGGATCGCTCCCAGGATCGCGGGTGTCAGGTGATACCGTCCTTGTACCCCGGCGATAGGAAAATCGTATCAGATTAATTACCGGTACCGGTCCACGACATATTATATCCTCGTTCAGAATTCCCGGCCTCTGGAGTTCTGTGGTACAGGATCCCGTGTCAGATCCGTTGTCGTTGACAGGATTGATCAGGCCGATATGATTATTCATCTGGAGGAGGATCCAGGAGGTCACCAGGTATTAGTGGACCCCGGGGAATGAGGAAAGCATACGAGGATTTTTTTAAAACCTGATCAAAACCGGAGTTTGCTGGAATTTTGACCGGATGTATTATTCGTCACCGGCGGGAATTTGGCAGATCACTGATCATGGAACCGTTTTGCTGTCACCCAGGCAAGATGTGCCGTGAAGTCATCCGGGTGCATGGTTCCCGTCTGAGGCGCACTCCAGCCGGTTGCATCCGGTGAAGGGGGGCGGGGATTTTTCCTGTCGTGTATAACCTTCATGGTACATCACCTCACCTGTCACCGATCCGGTCGAGATCACAAAACCGTACTGACGTATACGTGAACCCACGGGCATCCTCAAAAATTTCCGGCGTGCGGGTAATCCGGGAATGTGCATCAGGCATTACAGCATTTACCGCTGAACGTGAATCACCAGAGGTTTTGCCGGGCTTTGTTTTTGGATTATGCGTTATTATTTTCAACCCCTCTTTGTATCAGGGGAGGTATAAATAGGGAAGTATTCAAAAATCTTTCCGGTTGTTGCAAAATTTGTTTCAAAATCTGTCTGATATGCCCACGTATTAATAATAAATCGTGGGTGTTTATCGTAATAACGTTAAAATTCCACGAAACTTCCTCTCACCCACCCTGACACACATAAAACTCACCAGATACGCAAAAATCTTTGACTTTTTTCAGAAAATTCTGCACGGTAGAGGCTTTCTTTAAAAACCAACATTAGTTGCTAATTACCCTGCCGGCAGGTCCCGGGTTTGGACTGTCGTGTCTCACGTTGCTCCAGATAATAACGATGGCTTTCGTTTTTCCACCTCATTACCCGTAGAGGTCCTTTTTCTGCCCTGAAAAGTTATTCGAGAGAACAGAAGCGGCACTCGTTTTCCGCGCAGTTGAGAAGAGAAGGGTAGTATTTATTGACATACTCTTTGACCATACGGCGGGCTGAAAATGATGCGCTGGTACTTTTTATGGTTGCTTTCATCATCTTTACCCAGCCATGGGGTATCCCGTCGATCAAAGCAGAATAGTACAATGGCACTACTTCCTTTTCAAGCAGGGTATAGAGAGCGTCGGCGTCAGCTTCATCCCTTGACCCGGGTGGAGTCTCACCACCAAAAGCCCAGCCGTTACTGCCATTATACCCTTCAATCCACCACCCATCAAGAATACTCAGATTGAGTACCCCGTTTAATGAAGCCTTCATGCCACTTGTCCCGCAGGCCTCCATCGGGGGGATGGGATTGTTCATCCAGACGTCCACGCCATGAACCAGGTACTGGGCCATCTGTTCCCCATAATCTTCGACAAACCCGATCCTGCCGCCGAATTCCGGTTGCTGGGCAAATTCATAAATCCGCTGAAGAATTAATTTCCCTTCATAATCGGCAGGATGCGCTTTTCCGGCAAAGATTATCTGAACCGGACGCCAGGGATTATTCAGGATCTGACGGAGACGGGCCGGATCATGAAAAATAAGATCTGCCCGTTTGTAGGTTGAAAAACGGCGGGCAAACCCGATGGTGAGAACAGATGGGTTGAGCATCAGGCCGTCGGCGACAAGGTTACTGGGCTCTTTTAAATGGGTCTCCCAGTTGATCCGCTTTCTTTCCCGGATCCTGTTCAGGAGTTTTTGTTTCAGCCAGGTATGTATTTCCCAGATCTCTTTATCGGGTATCTCATCAATCAGTTGCCAGATCTCCGGGTTGTCGTGGTTGATCTGCCAGAGGGGATCGGTGGAGTTAAAATATTTTGAATAGAGGTCTTCCATCCGGGGATTCAGCCATGTCGGAAGGTGAACCCCATTGGTAATATGGTCAATGGGGATCTCCTGCTCCGCCAGGTCCGGCCACATACAGCGCCACAGCCCGCGGGCAATCATGCCATGTCTCTTTGACACACCGTTGTGGTATTCAGTCATCCGGAGTGCAAACGCGGTCATGTTAAACCCGGCCCTCGCGTCACAGGGATGGTGTCCGAGCTGGAAAAAGGTGTCCCGGTCGATACCAAGCTGATGATAATAACGGGAGAAATAGGTGTCCATGAGGTCAAAGGGGAAAATATCATTCCCGGCAGGAACCGGAGTATGGGTAGTAAAGACCGATGTCCCTTTCACTTGCACCAGGGCATCTTTGAATGTCATCCCTTTTTCCACCCGTTCCCGGATCCGCTCGAGCTGGGCAAACGCCGGGTGCCCTTCATTGAGATGCAGGGCTGAGAACTCTATTCCCAGATCATTGAGTACTTTGCGTCCCCCGATCCCGAGTACTATTTCCTGCTGCAGACGTTGTTCAGTCTGTTCCGTGTAGAGGCGATGGGAGATGGTCCTGTTTGCAGGAATGTTTGCAGGAATATCAGTATCAAGTAAGTAGAGCGGTACCTTGCCTACATTAACCCTCCACACCGCGACAAAAATAGGGGGTTCAATGAAGGGGACCCGGATCACCATCTGGTCTCCGGAATCATTCATAACCCTGATAATGGGTGCTGCATCGCGGTCCAGCACTTCGGTGATGTTATCCTGCCAGCCATCGGGACGAATATGCTGGTGGAGATATCCTTCTGAATACATGTACCCCACTGCTACCAGCGGAATGCCCAGGTCGCTGCATTCCTTTAAGTGGTCCCCGGCCAGGAACCCGAGACCGCCTGCATAAAAGGGAAGCGAGTGGTGAAGGCCGTATTCCGCAGAAAAATAGGCGATGGTAAGAGATCTGCGTTTTGGATACTGTTCCGAAAACCAGCCATTCCGGTTTCCCATGTACCGGCTGAAACGGTTCATAATAATGTCATAACGACGGAGGTATTCCGGGTTTGAAAGAAGACTGTCAAAAAATTCAGCGGGAATCTCCTGAAGCATTTTAACGGGGTTATGGACACTTTTTTTCCATGCCTGCTGGTTGATCTGCTTAAAGAGTACCCGTGCCTCCGGGTGCCAGCTCCACCAGAGATTGTATGCCAGATCGACAAGACCGGAGAGTCGTCCCGGAACATGGGAAAATTTCTCCGATGGTCGGTCATAATGGTCGGCCATGTATTTACCTGATTTTATTGTGGGTAATGGCATGATTAATACTCTTGGGAGAACAAAGGAGCACGAATGGCAGGAATCGCATAATAACATTATAATCTTCTGACCTCCCATCTGGGGTGAGGGGAGGTGATGATGGATGAATACCGGCGTCTGGGAGAACCTGTATCAATCCATTCAGGTACCACGGCTGGATCCGGTCGTTACCGGGTTCAATGCCAATATCGATCGCGTTATTCCGGTGACACCCGATATACTGAGATCCCTTGAACACCTTGCGGTGCAGGGATTTGATACAATTCTCGATCGACTGAAACAATCAATGAGGTACTGTACTGCTGATGAGATATTTATCAGAGAACCGTCGGTATACGTAAGACTGTTACAATCTTTTTCCCGTTCCGGTGTACTCTCCCTGGGAGGTCAGGCAGGAATTGCTGCAGTTCATCTGCGCAGCCTCGGCATGCCGTTAGTTACCTGTGCAGTACCCGGCGCCGGACCAATGACCTGTACGTTATTGCAGGAAGCCGGTGCTTTTCCAATGACGTTTGAACCGGAAGCAAGCGAACGATCAGACATAATCCATCTGATTTTCGAATACTCCCCGGGTCTGGTACCGATAGCTGATGGTGTTGTACCCCGGAGCAACCGGTTTATTGTGTCTCCAGTCCATAATTCATCGACGGTATTAATTCCCCACGCATCGGTGAATACTTTTCTTGAACAGATTATTGCCTGCCGGCGTGCGTTTCTCTCCGGCTACCAGTATCTGCAAACGCACCATGAATTTGTGACCGCAGCCCGGCAGATCCGGATGATCCAACGGGTGAATCCCCTCATGCGGACACATGTAGAATGCGTCTCCGGTGCGGACCGGAAGGTGATGACGATGATGCTTCGCCATATCATTCCGAATACTGACAGCATGGGTCTTAATGAACGTGAGCTGGGGTTGTTCACCCACGTGTTGCGGGCACATGATCCGGCGTCAGCGGCAATCGTACCATCTTCCCCTGTTGATTGCATACGTGATGCTGTCGCCCTTGCAGATGCCACAGGTGTACCCCGGATTCATCTCCATACATTCGGGTATTATCTTCTTATCCTGAAATCCGAAACCCCGACGCCGGAATTATCCCGGAATGCCCTCCTCTTTGCTGCACGCGTTACTGCCAATGCAGCGGGATTGAAAGAACAGGTCCTGTCCCGGGAAGGTCTTCTGGCATACGCCGCTGTCCGGGACATGCTTGGTCCGGATGAGGCGCCGGGGATTTTCCGGTACGATAACCGGATAATCGTGCTCATTCCCACGTACATTTCACCCCATATTCAAAAGACAACCGGGCTTGGTGACATTCTTTCATCAACCGCTTTCGTTGCAGACCAGTTCTGATCGAAAAATTCGCCCGGTTTTCTGGTATCATTCAAAATGAACGAAAAATTCTGTCTCAAAAATTGTAAACAAAGACAAAATTTATATCTTCTCTCTGCTACCTTCACAAAGACTGAGGAACAGGATTCATATCGCACAGAACACCCGTGCGAATCTTTCTCTGATTTTTATCCTGACACAGGTTATAAACAGACTGGTAGGGCAGCAAACGATTCCAGGGTTCTGGCAAGGCTCCCCAGGTCGATCTTAGATGGAGGACTGAATGAAGTATGCCAGTACTATCGATAGGATTCGAGGTGCACCAGCCGTTCCGCCTGAACAGGCACTTTGAACCAAATCCAAAGATTAAGAAGAGAGATCTTGTAAACCTGTATTTTGACGAGATCAACCGCGAGCTCCTGCTCCGTATCGCGGAAAAATGCTACATACCGGCAACAACGATGGTGCTGGAGATGATGGACGAGGGGTTCTCCTGTGCATTCTCATTATCCGGCACTCTTATCGAACAGCTTGAGAAGTGGAGCCCGGAAGCCCTTGCCCTGTTCGAGCAGGTTGCCCGTCACCGGAATGCGGAGATCCTTGCCCAGACCTACTACCATAGCATTGCCAGCTGCTTTTCCGACAAAACCGAGTTTACCGGGCAGGTGCGGATGCATGCCGATCTGATGCGCGACCTGTTCCATGCAGAACCGACAGTCTTTGAAAATACGGAGTTTACGTTCAATAATGAGATCGCAACTCAGATCAAAGATATGGGGTTTGCCGGGATTTTTACCGAAGGGGTGGACCGAATCCTGGACTGGAGGAGCCCTAATTACCTGTATAGCTGCAGGGACATTCCCGTACTGCTCCGGAACACCCGGTTGTCAGACGATATTGCATTCCGGTTTACCAACCGTTCATGGGACATGTATCCCCTGACTGCCGACAGGTATGCAACATGGGTGGCACAATCTCCCGGCGATGTCGTGAATGTCTTTATCGACTACGAATCCTTTGGAGAGCATTTGTGGCCGGAGACCGGTATCTTCGAGTTCCTGCGGCACCTTCCTGAAGAACTTACCCAACAGAATGTTGCTACCGTCCTGCCATCGAAGGTGCTTGCGGAATATTCACCGGTGGGAACGATCGATGTTCCTGATACCATTTCCTGGGCTGACATCGAGAAGGATACATCCGCCTGGATGGGAAACGACCGGCAGCGGGCTGCATTCCAGGCCCTTGAGACAGCATGTTTCTACGCAAAGGACAAGCAGATCTGGAGATACCTCCAGACGAGCGATCATTTCTACTACATGGCGTCAAAGTTCGGGTCCTGTGGCGAAGTGCATTCATATTTCTGTTACATCGTGGGTGAAGATGCATTCAGGACGTACATGAGAATTCTTGCAGATTATGAAGAACGCAACATCCGCGATATGAAGAACCGTAAGGCAGCAAAAACACTGCGGACGCTGTCCCCGGAAAACGCGTTCCATTTCGCTTCTCCTGCAGGCTATATCGGCTACTCGGCGTATAACCTGGACCAGTTCTGCGAGCTTTTACCTGTGGTGCCCAGGGACTCTATCCAACACCATCTGGAACGGGGGGACTTTACCTGCTGGATCAGGGATATTCTTGGGGATACCCGGCTTGCTGAAAGCATCGGGGCCTGCACCGAGCGACAGGACCTGACAGACCTTGTGTGTGAAGGGAGGGATCAGTTATGGAGTCACTTAAGATAGCCATTTTCTGCTGGGAATCCCTCTATGCCGAGCGCGTCGGTGGACTTGCCCGTGCTGCGACCCATCTCGCTGAAACGCTGGCAAAGCACCACGAGGTGCACTATTTCACCCGTGGCTGGATTGAGGACCAGATGATCAAAGGAGTTCACTACCATTACTGCCAGCCCCAGGGCAGGAACATCGTGGAGTATTGTGATAGTATGAGCCGGGGGATGATTGAAAATTTTCAGACATTCGATAAAGACCGGAAATTTGATTACCTCCATTTTAATGACTGGCATGCAGTGCAGGCACTCCATATCCTGCAGGATCGGAATACCATTCTTACCTTTCATTCAACAGAATACGGGAGGCATGGCAACCAGTTCAGCGACTCGTGGGAGTATAAAGAGATCTCCGGCAAGGAATGGTACGGGGCGCTGATTGCAAAGCGGGTGACGGCTGTTTCTGCAACGCTCAGGAACGAGGTCATGCAGCTCTATAATGTGCCCGACGGGAAATGCGACGTGGTTCCGAATGGCGTGGTGCCGCGGGAGTTCCGGGCGGAGATCGACGCAGGCGAAGTGAAGCAGGCATACGGGATCCACCCGTTTGCCCCGCTCATCCTCTTTATCGGCAGGCTTGTCTACCAGAAAGGTCCGGACCTGCTTATCGAGGCAATGAGAAAAGTGTGCCAGCACCACGGGGATGCCAGGGTAATCGTTGCAGGAGACGGGGATATGCGCCAGTTTCTGGCGGAGCGGGCAAGGGATCTTCCGGTAAATTTTGTCGGCTACATTCCAGACTCGGAATACGTCCGTCTCCTCAACGCCTGCGATCTTGTTGTCATCCCCAGCAGGAACGAGCCGTTCGGTCTCGTACTTCTGGAGGCGTGGAGTGCTGAGAAAGGTGTTGTTGCGTCCAATGTTGGCGGCCTTTCTGAAAACATCGATGCTTTCGTGGATGGAGTGAAGGTGGAACCTGAACCTAGTTCGCTGGCATGGGGAATCAACAGCCTGATGGACGAGCCATGGAATGCGATAGCTCTGGGAAAGCGGGGCAGGAAAAAGGTTGACCGTATGTTCCGGTGGAACCCGATTGGGGAGAGAATGATAGAAACCTATTCCCGTGTGGTCGCATGAAACTCGCCTGTTTTGTTGATGAATTCCCCCCGTTTTTTCGGGGAGGACTGGGGACGTACGCAACCGAGATTTCCCTTCAGTTTGTACGTAAAGGACATTATGTTTCAGTTTTTACACGGAACACCGGAAATGACCCCACATCTGAAACCTGGTCGGGTGTCGAAGTTCACCGTCCACGGCTCATGAAATTTTCCGATATTTTCTCAATTATTAACCCTGCTGAAGTAAAGACATGGGATGATAACGGGCAGGAATTTTTCGCTGATACCATCCTGTACAATCTTCTCTCTGCATCAAAATTAGTAAACACCCTTGTCCACAAAGATCACCAGCAGTATGACCTGCTCGTTTCCCATGACTGGCTCGCTGCACTTGCCGGCATCATCACCAAACGGAACCTCGGCGTACCGTTCGTCTTTCACTTCCACTCAACCGAACAGGGAAGAAATCCCTCCGGGTCTCCCACGATTAAAGATATTGAACGCCTCTCGGCCACCATCGCAGACCGCATCGTCACGGTCAGCTATGCCATGCGGGACGAACTGGTGACATACGGGTATCCAGAGCAGAAGATACGGGTGATCCACAATGGCGTGGATGCGGAGAAATATGCTTCCACGCGGTTTTCGTACCGGCAGGCAGAGGAATTCCGCGAAAAGATCGGGATCGGATCATCTCCGATGATCTTCTTCATCGGCCGGCTTACCTGGGTGAAAGGAGCCGACTCACTCGTCTTGGCAATGGCCTCAATCATAAAAGAGATCCCGGATGCGAAACTTGTTATCTTAGGGAGTGGGGACATGCAACAGATGCTGAGCCAGATGGTGCATGATCTGCACCTGGAAGAAAGCGTTTTGTTGCATTTCAAAATGGTACCGGAAGAGGAACGGCTCTTATATTACGCAGCCTCTGATGTTTGTGTTTTCCCGTCAAAATATGAACCGTTTGGCATTGTCTGTACTGAAGCGATGTCAATGGGCAAACCGGTCGTAGTGGGCGCACGGGGGACATCGGGATTCCGTGAGCAGGTAATTCCCTATGGCGATGGGATCTGTGGATACCATATCAATCCGTACGATCCTTTGGATATTGCAAAATTTGTCGTGGATATCCTGAAACGTCCTGACCTTGCTGCAACTATGGGGGTGAATGGCAGGAACCGTGTACTTGAACAGTTCACGTGGGAAAGTGTATCAGATAAGACGATCGCGGTATACCAGGAACTCGTTGATCGCTAAAAATACCGGGGAGTCGCTGATGGTTTTCCAGTACGGGCGGGAGGTGCAGATACCCGATGTTGCCCGGAATCTTGAATTTTTAATGACGGCAGACCACGGGTACTCTTCATCAACAGTAAGTGGAAACACCCGAAAATACCACGGACTTTTTGTCGATCTCGGACGTCTTTACCTTGCCGGACTTGATGAAATAGTAAATGGCATCCGTATCTCCACGCAGCAGTATGAGGGAGCGTCAGACGATACCGGGCTCCGGTACCTCTCCACATTCTCGGCTTACCCGCCCTGTTGGGTCTACATGGTGGAAGATGTCATTATCCGGAAGACCTTGACCTTCAACGGCGGTCTCACAATCACCTATGATATCACCGGCGACGTGAAGTTCCGAATCCGTCCGCTGATCACGGACCGGTCGGTCCATGAAGTCACCAGGGTTCCCTGTCCGGCCTGCATCGTGGAACCTGAGGGTATCCGGTGGGGAAATCTCCTCCTCGAAGGGGACCTCCCGTTTGAACCCGATCCTGTTACATATTGGAATGTCTGGTATGAAAAGGAGCATGAGCGCGGGTATGCATCTGTCGAGGATCTCCATTCACCGGGGTATTTTCAGGGCCGTATGTGTGATGCCACAGTTACGCTCCGATGCACAGGAAAAACACATGTTTCGCAGGACACTTCCCGCGTGCAGTCACCGCAAACCTCCCCTGAATGGCTGGAGTGGGCTTCCAATGCATTCTGTCATGGAGACGAGATTTTCGCAGGCTACCATTGGTTCTGCGAATCCTGGGGGCGGGATTCTGCTATCAGTGTCACCGGGCTGTTCATTGAACGGGATCAGAAACATGCTGCACAGGGAGTGTTCCTGCGCCTCGCCCACGGGATGAAAGACGGAATAATCCCGAACCGCTTTCCCGATAATTATCACACCAGTGATGCCTCGCTGTGGTTTATTCATGCCCTCATGCGATACCGGCGCCGCTGGGGGGATGACACCTTCATGGAAACCATGAAACCCGTTATCCGTGATATACTGGATGCCTATCCCTCTTCACCCGTCGCTTCGGTTGATAACGGTCTTATTTCCGTTGTTCCAAAGAGCACGTGGATGGACACGGATTTCACCCCGCGTGAAGGAAAGCCGGTCGAGATCAATGCATTGTGGGTCAGTGCACTGATGGAAGCGGAGACGCTGGGTATCACGCCACCGGTACCGGTTGACCTTGCACAGGAAGCATTCAAAAAGTTCTGGAACGAAGGCAGGCAGTGCTTGTATGACCGTATCGACCCGGTCGATCCTTCTATCCGCCCGAACCAGGTGGTCGCAATCGCTCTTGGTCTTGTCGATCAAGAACAGGCAACCCGTGCCCTGGATACCATCAGTTCCACGCTGTTAACCCCCTACGGCCTCCGCACGCTCGCTCCTTTGGATTCACACTACCAGGGCCGTTATTCCGGTGACCGAAGTTACCATAACGGATGTGTCTGGCCCTGGCTGACCGGCTGGTATGTCGATGCCCTCGTAAGAAATGGAGTCCACCGGGGCATGATCGCACCAATACTTACGCCAATCCTTCACCATCTCAGGGAAGCCGGCGTGGGTTACCTATCCGAGATCTTCGATGGAGACCCACCACACCTCCCGAGAGGGTGCATCGCCCAGGCCTGGAGTGTAGCAGAGATTGCCCGGGCATGCAGAATGGTTTTCCCTTGACACGGTAAAATATTGAATCATCAAAAGAATCGAACCTTCCTTTATATGATTGATATTTCGATTTCTCTCCGCTCAGGTTCGGAAAAAATCATTGCTCCGATTCTAAAAAACCATTATAAAAAAAGGGGAGGGGAAGGATCCCCCTGAGCTGTATCTACTCCATCGGGACCGGGTAATAAATATCCCCGATATTGGGGAGGGGGATCGTTGCGATCGTGGTGTTGAGATCGTCAAGCGAATTTGCCTTGATCTGTTTTGATGACATCGTGTAGAGGACATTGCCGATATAGAGGGAACGTTTTACTTCAGAGGTCGAGCTGCCGTAATAGTAGTAGCCGGTATCGCCGGTCCCGTGCTGGACCGTTCCGCGGAGGGAAAAGCCGGTCTGCGGGGTGAGGCCGAATACATACGCCCCGTACCAGATCTGCTGCTGGCTGGTGTACGAGGCCCCTTTGGTAACCGGGGCATTGGAAACCGCCCGGACCGGGATCACGAGGAGATTCTTTGCTTTGTCAAAGAGGAACGCGTGGTGGTCCGTGAGGGCGGCAGAGTCGGAGCCTGCGTCACCGATCTGCACCTTGTCGACTTGTTTGGGGTTGGCCACATCAGTGACATCGAAGAGGGCAAGCTTGACCCCGCTGGTGGAGACACCGCCCCAGTCATTGGTTGTCGTCTCTTTGCCGATACCGATGATATGCGTCGCGTCGTACGGGTGCAGGTAATCGGAGTACCCGGGGATCTTCAGTTGTCCGAGGATCTTCGGGCTTTCCGGAACCGAGAGGTCGATAACGAAGAAGGGGTCCATCCTTTTAAAGGTGACCATGTAGACCCGGTCGCCGATGAACCGGGTGGAGTAGATCGATTCCTGTTCGGCAATGTGGGTTAACGAACCGATCGTCGCCATCTTCCCGTCCAGGACAAAGACATTGTTATAGGTGTACTGTCCGGACTGGGTAAAGACACTGGACGTGGTCGCGAGGCGGAGATTGCTGTTGTACTCATCCATGGAGAACTGGTTGTCGAGGGTACCCGGCACCTCACCTTTTGCGATGTAGGTGATCGTGCCGCCGTTTATTGCGATCTTATGGATAACCGTGGTGGTCTGGTCGGCTTCCTGCCGCCGGATTGCATCCTGTTCGGCGCTGCGGAGACCATTGAGAATCGACTGCCGCTGGGCATCGGTCAGGGAGTTGAAATCAGGAGGGACCGTAACCGGCGGGACAGCAATTTTTACCGCAGATGGTGCTCCTGCCGGTGATGAGACGGGGATGTCAGATGCCGTTGCAACCCCGCCAGACCCGCTGGAACCCATACCCCCGCTGACCACAACCGGCTGAGGCGGAATGATTCCCTTTCCGCCCTGCACCGTATAGATCACCGGGTGGTACTTCTGGTAACTCACGTACATCGCATCGGTCGATACGTAGAGGATGTTCCCGCTGCCAAGCAGGTAGGTCTGGGCATCTTTTTCATTTCCGCTGGCTGCATCAAGGGAGGTGATCGTGGTGAAGGTGTACTGGGATTCGTGGTTGTCGAAATACCAGACGTCAGGCTGGACTATCGTCGTCGTGCCTTCGCGGAGTGCAGGGACGACAACGTGGTCATTGGCATAGGGGTAGATCTGTTCCCGGGTGACCATGTATACGAGTGTGCCAATCATCCGGGCATCGATATAATCGCCGTCGATCGTGTAGTCCTTCAGCACTTTGGGGTTTTTCCGGTCGCTGATATCAAACACCAGTGCATGCGTAGCGGGTGAATTATAGCGGTACGGGGGCATTGGCGCTATCATCCCAATGGCCGGTTCCGCACCCGAAGGTTGTACCGGGTAATCCGGGGTCCCATATCCCGTAGTAAAGAGAACGAGGCGGTCGCCGCTGAGAAAGATGTCTCTTGGCGTGTCGGAAATTTCGGTCTTTGAGATCACCGAAGCACCCGCCGCCGGATAGGCATCGATGATGGCGAGCGTCGAGCCGGATATCGTGTAGATATACCGGTTATCGTTCTTCACAATATCCGGCTCATCGACACCGGCAACCTGGACGTTGGTCTGCGAGTACCCGACCGGTCCCGGAAGGGCAGCCGGGACGGCGATACCTCCCTTCTCCTGGTCCGACCGTTGCGGGACATTCATGCCGGTGCTGGTCCCGATGGTGGGAACCATGGTCTGGTAGTAGCCATTCTGCTGGTCGGTTGCCATCGAATCCTTGAGATACTGGTCGATCTCGGCCGTAGAGTTGAACTTCTTCAGATCGGAGGTTACGGGAACCGGGGTAGCAGGAGTGCTCATGCACCCCGTCGCAAGGATTGCGCTCATGATGAGCAGGGCACAGAGTATCAGGAAGAACTTTTTGGGTGACATTATCTGTTTATTGGCAGATGAGGTCATCAACTTGGCGTAAACTGCGAAAAATTTCGAAGATAAAAGGATAATGGGGGTGGAGGAACTACCAGCGATCCCCGGTTATCCCTGCTTCGACACTGGTCCATTCCGGGTCCTTCTCAGGAACAGGCCGACTCCCACCGGGATAATGAATGTGACGATATAATACAGGAATACATCGGGTTTGTAATAGGTGGTCGCATGGAACAGCTGGACGATGAACAGGAAGTCGAGCACGACAGCTATGAAGGTCCATGTAAAACCGACACCGGCATAGTACTGCAACGGGAGGCGCTCTCTCGCGCTGAACCACCACCAGGTAACCGCGATCGCAACTGGAGTAAAGATGCCGGCAAGGATCCATCCCATGATTTCCGCAAACGGCGTGAAGAACAGTACCAGTGATGCGAGATAGCCGATCAGCCAGAGAACTACGCCAATGCCTGCGGTGTCTTTAATCCACTGCTTCATACCGGTAATTTTACTCTTCACATTCTTGTGTTTTGTGCCGGACCACAAGTAAAATCCGGATCCACTTTTTGTAATCTGATTATCGAAGAAAATCTAAAAAAAAGAGGGGAATATTATCGGGTTTAATGGTGGATTTGATACCGGCAAAACCAAAGAACCCTCCGGGAGGAATTCCCAAGAGTCATAAATGTATTATGATTTCTCCCAATACCTTTTAATCTTCTTCGACGAACATCATGCCGGGATTACCATGAATAAAATAACACTCGGCCCGTTGCCCTACATAAGTGTGATGCCCACCATCCTTGTGGGCGCAAATGTGAAGGGAAAGGCAAATTACATGACCGCCGCGTGGGCTACCGTCGCCTGCATGACACCGCCGATGGTCTGCGTTGCAGTCAATAAGGCCCGGTATACTGCGAAGGGGATCGAGGAGAACAAGACGTTCAGCCTGAATATCCCCTCAGCACACCAGGTAATCGAGACCGACCATTGTGGTCTCGTCTCAGGATCTCAGGAAAGCAAGTCCGGCGTGTTCCGGTCATTCTATGGAAAACTCAGAACCGCACCCATGGCAGAAGAATGCCCGGTCAACATCGAGTGCAAGGTGTTCAAATCTGTTGACTGCGGGAGCCACCTGCTCCATATCGGGGAAGTGGAGGAGATCCATGCCGACAGGTCGTGTGTTACGGACGGAAAGCCGGATATTGCGAAGATCAATCCGATCGTGTACGCCCAGGCCACCTACTGGGAATGCGGGAAGCAGATTGAGAGGGCATTCTCGGCGGGGAAAAACTATCAGAAAAAGTGAACCACCGGGATACGATTCCTGAAATCCCTTCATTCGGGGGACAAAACATGCATCCGGCGGGATCCTTCACGACCTGACACGAGGTCAGGATTTGTCCTCACTCGGGAATAGTAATCCGGAGGGGTCCTGACCTTGGGAAAGAGATGTTGCATAGGGTATCCTGACCACACCTGCAAACCAGATGTCCGAAAAAGCCGGTGATTGTAGTCATTGACCAGCCCCGCGTTATTTCCCGAAATACTCCGCTACTTTCTTCAGGTTCTCGCGGACCGGGAGGCTCTGGGGGCATTTCTCCTCGCATTCCCCGCACTCCTGGCAGAGCGAAGCATAATGGGGAATACCGTCGAAGAACCCGCCAAGGAACATCGTATAGATCTGCCGGGTCTGTTCCTTATCGTCATACATGTGCCCGCGGTTGAAATACTCGAAGCACTCCGGGATGCTCACCCCGTGCGGGCAGGGTGCGCAGTACCTGCACCCGGTGCAGGGAATAAGGATGCGTTTTTCCAACTCTTTTTTCACTTTCTTAAACAAGGAGAGTTCTGCCTTTGTCAGCGAGTCCGGCAGCCCGCTTTTGGCCATGGCGACATTCTGGCGGACCTGCTCCGGTGTCGACATCCCGGAGAGGACGACCGTCACTTCCGGGTGGTTCCAGACCCAGCGGAGCGCCCAGCCGGCAGGCGGGTGCTGAACCTTGGCCTCCTGCCAGATCCCTGAGACCCCCGGCAGGTC
>Ga0209777_10001114_pt1 | contig 40543 bp, 51 predicted proteins | sample FrelakmetHBP12HB_FD_187147 | JGI IMG/M metagenome (GOLD analysis project Ga0209777, IMG submission 187147) | Freshwater lake sediment microbial communities from the University of Notre Dame, USA, for methane emissions studies -HBP12 HB (SPAdes)... | ecosystem: Environmental > Aquatic >...
GTTATTTGGATTTCCGCAAACTCTTTTTCCCGATCAATGCATAAATCCAAATAACCCATCTTCGCCAATAAAGTTAAATCTTCAGAATATTTATTTAAATTAGCAGTCTGCACCGCAGTCATGGCCCGATCCATGCCTGTTTTAGATTTTAGCCTGGAACTGGCGCGATATTGCGACCATTGCTGCTGCAGCATTTTCCTGATTCTCAGCCATAAAATCACATTATAAACCTTGTCTAAATTAATATTTAAATCAAATAAAATTTCCTGAATTTTTTTATCAGCTTTAATTGCTTCGTAAAATATGTCTGTCACATCAACTTCAGCTTGCCGATTAAGATAAGCCTGACGATAAGCTTTTAATAAAATCATTTCTGAGTTGCTAGAAAAGACAGTCTGGCCTTCACTTTTAGTTGTTTTGGCCAAAACATGGCCAAGTTTTTCAGCCAAGCTATTCATTTGCACGCCCAGACGCCAAAAAACATTATTAATGCGATTAGAAATAATAATAGCCGCAATCAGAAAGTGCACAGGCTGCACATCTAAAGCCTGATATTTATTAGCCATTTCAAAAGCTTTTTCAATAACTCTTAATGCTTCCTCGTTGAAGGCTTTAGCAATATTAATTTTAAATTTGTGATTTAAGTGCTTTATTTCTGCCCAATCCAAAGTTATGGGCGCAGCTTTTTCTGGCTCAGCCTTATATTTCCTAGACAAAACAGCTTCCCTTTTATCCTTGGCTAAAGAAGAATAATAAACCAAAAACATATCTACTATCACAGATAACCAAAATAAAAGTAAAAACTTATCTTTATGATTCAGCCAAAACTCCAAATGTAATAAGACTTTATAATCAACCAGGGTTGGATCAGCCAAATAAAAAGCATAAATTAAGCTCAAAACACCTAAGCCTGCCAAGATTAATAAAATTACAGTAATTAATTTACTAATAAATCTTTCCAGTTTATATAACTTCAAATCTGAAAATGTGATAGGCCGTCCCCAATATAAAACATAGCTATCTAAATAAGCCACGACTCCCTTGCCTTCGCAAACTCTACATTTTTTGCCAGCCAAAAAACCGACCCCGTTACACTCACTACAAGCCAGAAATTGCAAATTGTCTTTTTCTTCAGCCATATTAAAAATGAATGATAATTTGATAAATTACAAAAATTGGCAAAATTAACCAAAATATAATAAAAACTAAGGCCACAATAACAAAAATTAATAAGGCGAAGCCCCTTAACACGATCTCAAACAAGCGCAAAAAGAAACTGATAATGCGGCCAGCTATATCTCTTTGGCCAAAAATTGGCACAAAAAGATTTTTTAGCCAAATAGAAAAGCCCAGGGTTTGTTCAAAATCCTTAACAAATTCCCAAGTGCCTTTAAGTGCCTTAAAAAAGCCCAGAGAATACCACCAAACAGGAAAATATAAAACAATCTTAATCTGATCAATTAAGACTAAACCAAAAATTTTACTTACTTTGACTTTGGCCATAAGAAGATATATTTCTCTTATAATTTTAGCACATTTTTTAAGCAAAAACAAAAAACTCCTATCTCTTGCGAAATAGGAGCTATTGGGGCACAAAATATTGTCTCAAATCTTGTAGCCCCTCAAAAATAATATCCAGTTGCGGGGCTGTTAGCTCCTCGTCAGGATTAGGACATAAACCTTTCAGCCGAGCCCTTAAAACATCTTTTTGGACATTAGACAGCCTGCATTTGTCAATAAATAGCTTGACATCCGAGGCCTTAACCACTGGCCTATTAGTCTCCTGGATCATTTTTTTCCTCCTTTCATAGAATATTTTAATATAGCATAATTACCCAAATTGTCAAGCTAAAAACATAAAGGCCCCTTATTTACAACTTAAAGGGCCTGATTCGGCGGCTGCTCCAGCTTTTTTAAAGCTTCTTGCAGCACGAAAAATTTGCAAAACATCAGAGCTTGAGGCTCAAGTAGGTGCTGGCTTATCAAATGGCTTATTTGAGCAAATATTGGATTGATTCGCTCAAGCACCTCTTTGGTTTTGGCACTATCAGCCTCAGCTTCGACCTCCAAATATTCTTGCCAGAGCTTTTTAAACTTAGCCACCAGTGAAACATAAGCCGCAGGTGGAAATTTCCTTAGCAATTTTAACAATTCTTCTTGTGTAATTCCTAGCTCCTCCCAGGAAATCAAGCCACCTTCAACACCCAACTGAATTTCTCCGGCAATTAATTCAGCTGTTTCCAGCGAATGATTGCCGTCCTGCAATCCTCTTAATAGTGCTTTGAGTTTTTCTGCCTCCAAGCTCATTTTTCTCACCTCCTCTGTTAATCTAATATTTAAATAATTTGGCTAATTTGTCAAATAATACTGTTTTTAATATCTCTAATTATTTTATCCATTAATTTTAAACAAAAAGCCGCTTTAGGCGGCTATAAATTCAGAAAAAGTTCGATACTTTTAATCAAAAGTGGTGCCCATGCTTTCCATCATTTTTTGAACCCTGTCTGCTTCGCAAAAAGAGGCCACATGAATGCAGTTGCCAGAAGGATCAGGACACAGAATTTTCCGGCAAGGTGGCAAGGCCCAATACATAAGAAAAGCTCTGACATAGCCCAGCCAATTATGCGGATATTGCTTATAAAAGGCATGGCCTATTTCCCAGTATTTTCTCGTCCATTGAAACATTAGTTCCTCCTTCTTTGTGATTAATTCTTCACGCCTCCAACTCCACTCTCAGACGACAACAGCCAGCGCAGAAGCTCATGATTTTGTATGGCGTAGTGGTCGGAATCTTCTTTTCGGTCATGGCTACTTCCACAAAGGTGGCAAAAGGCTGCTTTGCCAACGACACATGGGCAGTTATCACTACCCCGTCAGGCCTGACCAGGTCAACCCGACACCCTCCCGTCATTAATATCCCTGAATCTATCATGTCTGCCTCCTTTTCTTTTTGAACTTACTTTATATCAAACTTCCCAATATTGTCAAATGTTGCTAGCTTTAATGCCCTTAATTATTTTATCCATTAAATCCAAATAGAACTCTAAATTATTTAATGTTGCCAAACGCAGACCAAGTCCTTCTTGGGTTTTAAACAAATGATGAAGATATGCTTTTGAGTGATTCTTAAGCAAATCTACTTTAGAATCAGAATTTATTGACGAAAAATCTTCCTTATACTGTTCATTTGTGGCAATTAAAGTTTTATAAAACAAATCACAAAAAAGATCAATCGCACCCTTTTCTTTTGAACTGCAAAATTGATACAAGCGGCCATGGCGCGCTTCTCGAGTCGGGATAACACAATCAAACATATCTATTCCCTGTTTAATTGCGAACACGATTTCTTCAGGCCGACCCAAACCCATTAAATAGCGGGGCTTATCTATTGGCATTTTAGGCGTTGTATATTCAATAATTTCATACATTTTTTCTCTAGGCTCACCGACTGCTAAGCCTCCCAGAGCATAGCCTGAAAAATTCAAGCTGGTTATTTGCTTTAGGCATTGATCGCGCAAATTCTTAAATGTGCCGCCCTGAATAATGCCAAAAAGCTCTTGTTCTTTATTGCCTTGCAACCATTGGGGCTGGCATTTTTGCGCCCAAGCAAAAGTTATTTCATCTGCTTGCCTGACAGCTTCAAAGTCAGCTTCACCTGGTGGACACACATCTAAGGCCATCATTATATCTACACCTAAATCCTGCTGGATTTGAATTGATTTCTCAGGAGTCAATAAATGTTTTGAGCCGTCTAAATGTGACTGAAACTCAACGCCCTCGTCTTTAATCTTCCTAATTTTGGCTAAAGAAAAAACCTGATAACCGCCTGAATCAGTAAGAATTGGTTTTGCCCAATTTAAAAACTTATGCAAACCACCATGCTTTTTTATTATCTGTTCGCCAGGCTGTAAATAAAGATGATAAGTATTGGCCAAAATAATTTGGGCGCCAAGTTCTGCCAATTCTTCAGTGGAAATATTTTTCACGGCTGCTTTGGTGGCAATGGGCATGAAAAAGGGCGTCTTAATCTGTCCATGTTTAGTCTTTAAAACACCTAATCTAGCTTGAGATATTTTTGATTTTTTTAAAACTTTATACATTTTATGAGTATTTACAAATTTATTAAATATGCTATACTGTTTAGCAGCCCTTTCAAAATTAAGGATAATTTCTATATAGGCCAAGTTTTAGCCCACCTTATTTACCATATATACTTAAGGAGGAATCATGACGAAGCGCAAATTAACCGTAGTTGAAGCTGAAGCGGGAAAACAATGTCCCCAAGTCAAGATCAAAAAAGCTGACTATTTGTACTGGCCGATTTTGGTCATCACACCAAAGGCAGTAACGCCAAACATGCTTTCCGCAGCCAGGCTGATGATCGCCCTGCCTCTTATTCTAATCATGTACTTGCATTTTGGCAAGATTGCTGCCGCCATTTTCATTGCTGCGGCCATCATGGACGGCCTGGACGGCGCTTTGGCCAGATGGAGAAGCCAAACTAGCCAGTTTGGCGCAATCCTTGACCCGACGGCTGACAAAGCCGTCAATTTCGCAGTATTTATCGGCTTTTTGTTTAATGTCAATTCTGACATTTACACTAAGCTGATAGCCGCGATCATCATCATTGATTCTCTGCTTTTCTCCGTGGCTTTTGGCAAATACCTGGTCAAGGACTATTTGCCGCACCTATCCCCAGAACATTGGCTGCGCGACTGGATCACTCCTGACGATATTATGCAAGCCATTGAGGTGAAAAAGACAGGGGCTAATAGCTTTGGGAAAACAAAAATGGTCATCCAGGTCATTGTTTTATCAGCGCTATTACTCTTTGATCCGCGCACTTCTTTGAAACTGCATAAGATCTTCAGTTTCCTGCCCAAAGTAACCTTGCTCGAATTATCCTATCCCCTTTTGATTATCTGCATTATCTTCGGTTTATTGAGCCTCTATGGCCATCTGAAGGTAGTGCGATTCAAAAGGTAGAAAAACAAAAGAACGACCGTTTTTGCGACCGTTCTTTTTTATTATTTTGATTATTATCTATTAATAGCCACCGATGTGCCATTAGCACTCAGATATTCAACTCTCGCTACCGAAACCATTTGTAATTTCTCAATTGCCTGATTTATGCGAGCTGTTGAACGCAACTCTGTCACATTTAATTCTAATCGCTTATTTACATTTTTAAGCTCAGCCACTTTATTTTCCAAATCTTTGATCTTATAACCTTTGGTAGCCAAACTATTAATTTGCCATAAATAACACAGACTACAAATAACCAAACCAACAATAATAGCGATCAACCAGCCCCTATAATTAACCTGATTTAAAACAAGAGAATTAAAACTAAAACCTTCTTTTAATTTATTCGATTTTACATTAATTAGGAAACGCGGCATATTCTTAAATTATTTTGCGAGCGGCGCGCAGTTTAGCGCTTCGGCTTTTGGGATTTAACTGGATTTCAGCCGAACTTGGCACCACTACTTTTTTTGTTATTATTTTTAAACTAGCTTTATGGCCGCAGCAGCAGACCGGTATTTGTGGCGGACACAAGCAATCTTTGGCTTCTCTTTTAAAAAACTCTTTGACTATTCTATCTTCAAGCGAATGAAAGGAAATTATGACTAAGCGGCCGTCTTTGGCTAAAAGTTCAAGCGCAACTGGCAAAACAGCTTTTAAATTATTTAATTCGTCATTTACTTCTATTCTCAAGGCTTGAAATACCTTAGTCGCCACATTTATCTTTTTAGGCTTGATTTTATTTTTATATACTTTTTCTATCAAATTGACTAACTGATCAGTTCTTTCTATCTTATTATTTTTCCTTTCTTTAACAATTTCATTGGCTATTTCCTTGGCATATCGTTCCTCGCCATATTCTTTAAAAATCCTGACCAAATCTTCTTCTTTGTATTTATTTAAAATATCAGCTGCTGTCTGACCCTGCTGGCCAAAACGCATATCTAGAAAATCAGCTCCTTTAAATGAAAAACCCCGATCTGGACCTTGAAGCTCAATATTGGACAAACCAAGGTCAAGTAAAATACCATTAATCTGATTAAATCCTGCCTCCGGGATAATTTCCTTTAAATTTTTAAAATTATCTTGAATTAATTTAATCCTACCTTTAAACTCTTTGAGGTTATCAGCAGCAATGCTTAGGGCGTTTGGATCAAGATCAATGCCTAACAATTCACCATTTGGCCCTGTTCTTTTTAATATTGCTTGGGCATGCCCGCCGCCGCCTAAAGTGCAATCAACAAAATTTTCATTGGACTGCGGCGCCAAATAGTTGATTACCTCCTCAAGTAAAACTGGCTCATGTCTTAATTCCATTTTTCAATATTACTTACTTAAATATTTTAATTTTGGTTTTGAGATTAAATAAGTCGAGCGGCTGCTCGATCTTTTGCCTGAGACTGCAAATTTATAGTTTTCTGATAACAGATTTTTACAGGAGAGAAATAGGATAAGCATGGCCATTTCTCTCCTGGATAAAACCCTACTTGTCAATCAATCTTTTTATTGGTTTATAAAGGTACTATCCATAAATACCTCAATTTATAAATTGATAACAAGCAATTTAATAACTATTTAATTATTAAATTTTAATTTACACTGCCAAACCTTCCAATGCTTCAGCAATATTACCACTCTGTTTCTCAATGCCCTTTTTATATTTATTCCATTTATCCTGATCCCAGATTTCTAAACGATTATATAAGCCAGCAATAATGGCTTTCTTTTTTAAATCTGCATACTTTCTTAAATATTCTGGCAAAATAATTCTGCCTTGTTTATCAAGTTGCACATCCATGGCTCCGGCTAACATCTGACGGGAAAAAGCCCTAGTATTTGCCTTGCTAATTGGCAAGGCTGCTAGCTTAGTAGCCAGTTTTTGCCATTCCTCATCAGTGTATAAAAATAAACAATTATCTACGCCTTTAGTTACAACAGCACCCTTAGCCAATGTACTGCGAAATTTAGCTGGCACTGCCAGCCTACCCTTTTCATCTAAATTGTGTTGATATTCGCCGATAAACATATAAAACTTGATTATTTAGCATTATTTTAAGTTGTCCACAATCGGATCTAGTTATCCCCACCTTTATCCACTTTTCACCCTAATATTATTATTATACCCCACCAGCATACACCAGTCAACCACTTTATACACAAGTAAAAAATAGCTCAAATCAAATAAAAAAACTAAGCTGTTCATAACTTAGTTTAATTAAGAATGTTAGCTGTGGACTAAAATATGATTATTAAATTAAATTCTAAATAGGTCGGAAACAGCATTCTGTTTTGTGTCATTTCGACCGAAGTGGAGAAATCTCTAAATAAGGTGGTTAATAAGGGATGCCTCCGCTATGGTCGGCATGACAGTAAAAGTAGGCCAGCCGTTTTCGCTTATTACTTTCGCAAATAAAAAACCGCCTTATTCAGACGGCTTTGCTGGCAAAAAATTTATTGCCAAGGGGCTTTAATTCACCCTTTAAGAAAGCTACTACATCTTGATTATCCCTAAGTGCATAGATTATGCCAATCCCTCTTGATTGGCATTTGGGGCAAACTGTGGGACGTCCATTATGATCTGGCTTGGCTTGGGCTAAGTTCTCTGCCGTGACCAGATAACTCTTCTCGCAATCAGAACAATAAATTTCCATATCCTTCCTCCTTCACTTTTTTGGTTTTGTTATATTTGGTTCTGACCCATAAATAGGTTCTAAATATGAAGTGTGGACATTCTTCAAATCTTTGGTCATTAAAGCAACCAATTGCAACAACCTCTTTCTATCCTTTATAGGCTCTATGCCGATAACTGGTATTTGTAAAATATAAGCTAAAGTATTAGCCACGGCAATGGCAATTCTTATTGAAGTAAAAGGGCCAGGTCCTGGCACCACTAAAATCGCATCTAATTGCCGAAATGTTATTTTATTTAGCTTTAAGAGCTTATCAATTAATTTTAATAAATTTTCAGAAACCTTATAATTTCCTTTTAGACTTTGTTTGCCCACAATCTTATTAGCTGAAATTAAAAAAACATCTAATTGTTTATCCTTAGATGTATCAATAAATAAAACTGTAACTGGTTTATTTTTTATCAGCTTCATCAGCGCCAGGATTGTATTTATTAAAAATTTCGTCAATTAAAACTATCTTGTCAGCGTCCAGGATGGAATAAAGAAAACGATCAGCCACACTGCGCCTATAATTAAACTCTTCTTTTTCTAATAAAGTATAATTAATTTCCCTTTTTAAATCTTTTTCAAAGCCCTTCAAAATTTTAAGGAATTTATTCTTATTAATCCTACCAACGACTAAAACATCAATGGGGATATTCTTATCGCCGACAAATGAACCAGTCAACGCTAAATAATAAATTTTACCAATCCTCTTCATGGCTTTAGCAAACTTTTTCTCTAAAAGAAATTGAGATTTTTGGAAAATTGATTTTAATTCAGGAAAAAGAACAAACTTACTATTTGATTGATAAAATTTACGCCTTGACTTTTCTTCCCCTTCTTCTACAATCATAATAATACCCAGATCTTCAAGATTTTCCAATTCTCTTCTAACAGCATTAATTTGAGAATCTAAGGCTCTGGTCAATTCCCTGACAAAATATTTCTCTTCAGGGTTACTCAAAAATACATGCAATAATTTAATTCTAGTTTGTGAACCAAATAATTGTTCAAGCATAATTAAATAATAGATTCTTAAGCCCGGCAAATGTCTCTTGACCTAGCTCCCCTTTTAAAATTTGCCTATATTTAGTATAATACATATATAAAAAATAAGTCAATTTAATCAAAAAAATGGCAGAGATAATAACTCAATTTTCTCACATATTTATCCATTATTATTCAAATAAGGCCTCATCTACCTGCAAGCTTTTTATTAGTGAACCAAGTAAAAATCAGGAGGAAAAGATGGGCCGTCTTTTTGGCATTTTTGAAATTAATACACCGAGTCGTGAAAATGCTCAAATTATTACGCAGATCATTAGTTTTTTGGAGGAATCTTATTATGATCAATTAGAAAATGAAAATTTGAATGTAGGCCAGGCTTTTGAAAAAGCTTTAAATGAAACCAATCAAAAATTTACGCAGCTTTTAAAAGAAAGGCAATCTTATCTGGTTGGCAACCTTAATGAATTGACCATCAAGGAAAAAATTAATCTAGCCGTAGGAATTTTAAAAGAAAATAAACTCTATATCTCTTACTTGAACAATATTGGCATTTTTCTAATCCACCGACTTAAACAAAATTATAAATTAATTGATATTGCCCAGATAAATCCTGAAGAGAAAAATACCGAAGCGGAAAATAATTCTAAAATTTTCATGAATTTAATTGAGGGAGAAGTTAATCCTCCAGATTACCTATTTTTAGCCAATTCTAATTTTTTAGAATATGTTACCCCTGAAAGGATAGTTAAGACAGTGACTTCACTTCCTATTCATAAAGCTGCGGAATATTTTAAAAACTCATTATTGCAATTTGAAGGCCATAATTTTGCAGCCATCATTATAAGGAATACAAAAGTAGAATTAAATGAAACAAAAGCGCATCCATCTTTAACTTCGATAACCGAATTAAATTATACTGAAACTTCAACAGAAAAGTTACTCTCTCCTTCCTTCTGGTCAAATTTGGTCAATTTCATAAAATCTATTCTTCATATTCAAGGCAAAGATCAGGCATTAGAAACACAGGACATCAGAACTGAGCCAATCAGGTCAAGCCAAAATAAATCTAAAATTTCATCAGGATTCAAAAATATTTTTTTTGCTATTTACCTGAAGATAAAAAAGACTTTCAAAATATTATTAGAAAAAATGCCGCTTTTAAGCGAGAATCTTCAAAAATTAAAAAATTATCTACGTTTAAAACTGGCCTATTTAGGTAGCTATCTCAAAAAAATACCAAATTTAAGCAAAATTCTCCTAACAGTGGCTATTTTACTAATAATTTTATTTATTTACAGCACGAGCTATTTCCATCATCAACAAGTCCAAAATGAACAAAATAAAGAATTTGAAAACATCATTAGTCAAATAGAAGATCAAAAAAACCAAGCTGAATCAAGCTTAATTGCCGGCGATGAAGCAAAAGCCAAGGCTGCCATTATTGAAGCCCAAAAATTATTAGCCTCTTTAAATATTGAATCTCAAAAGCAAAGACAAGAATTCCAAAATCTAAATAAGGGCCTAGATGTTGTCATAGCCAAAATAAGACACATCACCACTATTGAAGAGCCAGTATTAATATCTGAAATAACTGATACTAATATTGACTTGCGAAATTTAGTTTACCTAAATAACAATCTTTATACTTTTGACTCGAATAATAATTATAGCTATAAAATAAATATTGATAATCGCCAAGTCAATAAATTTGATTCTAATTTAACTGATATCGGGAAAATAACCAAAGCGCATCTAGTAGGTGCTAAAATTTTAATTTATCATAATAGAAATGGTTTTGTAGAATTTAAAAATAATACCTTGAGTCCTTTTGCTATTAATCTGCAGGCCGAAGGCAATCTGATTGATTTTGCTACTTACACAGACAAGATATATACCCTTGATGAAAAAACAAATCAAATTTATCGACATGCGCAAGATGAAACGGGCTATGCAGCTGGTTTGGCCTGGTTAAAAGATAAAACTCTTGATTTAAAAAATATGGTGGCTATGGGCATTGATACCAATATCTGGCTTTTGAGCAAAGACGGGCAGATTTACAAATTAAACAAGGGACGCAAGGTAAATTTTACTATCAAGAATCTGGAACCGCAATTGGAGAGTCCCACTGAATTATTTACTGATGACGGAACCAATTATCTCTACATCGTTGAGCCCAAGAATAAAAGAATTGTCGTCTTGGATAAGGAAGGAAATTTAGTCACTCAATACTTTAGTCAAAGTTTTGACAATTTAAAAGCCTTAGCCATTAATGAAAAAGAGAAGAAACTCTTTGTAGTTAATAATAATAAAATTCTTTTTACTAATTTGACTCATCTAAAATAAGCCCGAATAAAAAAGCCCCGCGCCATATGGTGCGGGGCTTTTTGTTAGCTATTATTTTAAATTTACTGTAGCTCCTGCTTCTTCAAGTTTCTTTTTCATTGCCTCGGCCTCGTCTTTCTTGACTGCCTTTTTAACAATTTTCGGCGCGCCATCCACTAAATCCTTAGCTTCTTTAAGCCCTAAGCCAGTAATTTCTTTCACCACCTTAATAACGCCAATCTTATTTTCGCCTGAAGTTGCCAGTTCAACATCAAACTCTGATTTTTGTTCTGCTGCCGGTGCAGCGACACCTGGAGCGCCAGCCATTACTGCCATAGGAGCAGCTGCTGAAACACCAAATTTATCTTCCAAAATCTTTACTAGCTCAGCCAGATCTAAAACTGACATTTTTTCAATTTCTTCCACTAAAGATTTGAATTTTTTAGGGACTTCAACTTCTTTAGTTCCCTTTTTTTCTTCTGCCATAGTTTTAAAAGTTATTAATTATTAATATTAAACTTTTGCTTTTTGCAAAGCATTTAAAACATTTAGTAAATTTCTGATATTGCCAGCTAAAACATTGACAAAGCCAGAGACTGGAAAATTTATGCTGCCGACTAATTTAGCCAATAATTCTGGCCTAGAAGGAATTTGAGACAAAGCTTGAACCTGAGCTAAATCAATATACTTATTTTCCATAATGCCGCTTAATAATTTCAAGCTTTCATGACTTTTTGCAAAATTAGCTGCAATCTTGGCTGGCGCCACCTCATCCTCAAAACCAATAATAATGGCGATATTGCCCTGCAAATTTTTCACATCAATATCCTTAAAACCAGTTTTTTCTAAAGCCAATTTCAAAAGAGTCTTTTTAGCCACCACATATTCAGCGCCTTGTTTTTTACATAAACGCCTAATTTCAGAGGCTTCAGCCACTGTCAAGCCGCGATAATCAATAAAAACAGCGCTTTTAAACTTCTTTAGCTTATTAGTTAAAGATTCTACTGTTTGTTTTTTTTGTTCTCTTGTTTTAGCCATATTGGTAAAATTATGAATTATGAATGCTGAATTCCGAAATTGGATCTAATATTATAATATTTCATAATTCAGAATCCGGCTTTCGGAATTAATAAAAAAAACTGCGTTTTACCGCAGATAGATACCATAAGCTATAAGCAATATGCCATTAGCTATCTCACCTCGATAGGTTTTACGCCTCATCAGCTACCTATTGTCTGCGGTTATAAAACTATTATAACAAATTAGCAAAAGTTGTCAAGCCTTTATTTATGATAGGCTGAACCAGCTAAAATCTCAAAGCCCCGGTAAATCTGTTCTAAAAGTAGTAACCTAATTAGCTGATGAGTAAAGGTCATTTTAGAAAATGATAAAGCCAGATCAACTTTTGCCAAGACTTTCTGGTCCAAACCTAAAGGGCCGCCGATAAAAAAACAAACTTTATTATTTTTAAAATCGCGTATTTCTTTCAATAAATCGGCAAATTCTTCGCTTGCCATTTGCTTCCCCATGACATGCAAGGCAATATTATAATAATCCTTATTAATTTTAACTAACATCCCCTCGCCTTCTTTCGCCATAATTTCTTCAGACGGACGATTTTTGGTAATAGGTTCTTCTTTTAGATTCAAAATTTCAATCTGAGCATATTTTTTCAGCCGCTGCAAATAATCAAGTTCGCCCTGGTTAATATAGTCAAATTTATTTTTGGAAATGGCAATTATTTTAATTTTCATAACTTTTCACTTATTTCCAACCCAGCACTAATATCTTTTAATTCGCTTTTATAAGCCTTTTCCGTTGTTACATAATAAAGATAATCTGCCAGAACATGTTTATGGGAAATAGCATTGTCAGCCACAATAATTGCGCCTGGCCTTAATTTTGGCTCTAATAATTTCAATTGCTGCAGATATTCATTTTTACGACCATCTAAGAAGACAAAATCAATCCTTTCATTTAATTCTCCGAGCCGCTTATTGGCATCATCAGGAATAATCTGCACATATTTAATTAAACCGGCTTTTTGCAGATTAGAAACCAAATCCCTAACTTTTTCAGGTACAAATTCATAAGTGATTAATTTTGCGCCAATTCTTGAGGCCGCCTCGGCCAGCCAAATTGTAGAATAACCGTTAGAAGCTCCTATTTCCACAATGACTTCAGGTTTTTTGCTTAAGACTAGCTTATTCAAAAACAGGCCAGTTTCCCTGGAAATATTCCACTGGCCGCCTTGCTTATTAAATTCTTCAAGCTTAGCTAATAATTTTTCTATCTTTGATTCCATGCTAAAGTTTAGTGCCTTTTTTTGATTTCCAGATCATACATAATCTCCTCGATTTTGCGCAAATTATTTTTAGCCTGGTCATATTTCGGGCGTAAAGGCCCAAGCAGATTAAACTGAATTAACTCCCCTAAAACTTCCTCAATGGCTTTTTCACAGGCTTCTACTTCTTTATAACGCCTTCTGGTCGCTAAAAATATGGCTCTCCTGACTAATTCACCGGTAAAATCGCATAAGCCCCCCATATAACTATCCACATCAATATTAAAACCTTTAATCGCTGAAATCTTGCCCGTCTTGATAAATTGCAGAAAAAACTTAGCTTCGACATACTCTTCCATGGCTGCCAAATAAGCGCCTTCGTACTGCAAAGCTTGTTCAGCTTTGATTTTTGTCTGCAGATACTTAAAAAGTTTTTCCGCTTCCACTAAATCAGCACCAGCCTGATCAAGATTTTCGCGGTGCGTGGCAAAAATAGCCTGTTTGGCAAACTTTAAAATATCATTGGAATGCTTAATAATGATGCGGCGCCCGATATCATAGGAGCCATATTCTTTTTTTAGTTTGGCGAAAAACTTTTTATCCAGCATAATTTTGGCAAATGGCAGATGGCAAATAGCTATTAGCTATAAGCCATACGCTAATTGCTAGTTATTCATTAAAATATTTAAGACGATTTGCTTTGTGTTCAGCCAGGGTTTTAGCAAAAATTAAATGCCCATCAGGCGTATTAATAAAATAAAAATAACCATTTTTTTCTGGATAAATGGCAGCTAAAATTGAATCTAAACCAGGATTACAGATCGGACCAGGCGGCAAGCCTGGATATTTATAAGTATTATAAAGATTTTTAATCTGCAGATCATCATAACTTGGTCGATCTGTCTGTTTTTCAGTTATGTAATTAACTGTGGGATCTGCTTGCAAAGCCATGCCTATTTTTAAACGATTATAATAAACGCCTGCCACTCTTTTTTTATCCTCTAAATTATTGGCTTCTTTTTCTATTACAGAAGCCAAAGTCAAAATATCATATAATTTCTTGCTTTGGTTATCAATTTCTCCAAGCAGATTGGAATTTAATTTCTGGTCAAAATTATCCAGCATCTTTCTGATAATATCCTCGGCCGTGGCGTTTTTATAGACCCGGTAAGTATCTGGAAATAAATAGCCTTCCAAACTTAAATTTTTAGGCTTTTCCTTTAAAAATTCATAATCAGCAGAAAAATCTACTGGTTTATCTAAACTTTTATCTAAATCATAATTAACGCCAGGCTGGCCAGTAATTTTATAAAAGTCATCTTCTTTTACTAAACTTTTATCGCTTAAATATTTAGCAATATCCCGCAAATTCCAACCCTCTAAAATCTTAATGACTGTTTCATTTTCTAGAGAAATACCTGAAGTCAAAGCATTGACCAATTGCCTGATGCTCCAACTGTCATTAATTTTATGTTCACCAGCTAAAATTTTACTGCTTGAATTATGCAGCCAGAGATAAGATTTAAAAAGCAAAACACTGTCAAGCAAGCCCTGATTTTTCAAGTCATGGCTTATTTGGCTTACACTCTCGCCTTCTTTAATTACAAACAATTTATATTGGCTATTGCCTGATTGGCTGCAGAAAGTAATTTTAGCTGCCCAACCCAAAAATGCCGCAATAATTATTATGATTAGAAAAATTATAAAAATTTTACGCATATTAATTTAACTAATTACCAATGCCTAATTACTAACCTTCGTCCCGCCAAGGCGGGACTACGGTTAGCGCAGGCTAAATATGTACTATTTTATCATAAGATAAAGCAAAACTAAAGCCCCCAAAATCAAACGATAATAAGCAAAAATATTCAGAGTATGACTTTTTAAATAATTTAACAAAAATTTTATACAAAAATAGCCAACTAAAACTGTACTTAAAAAACCCACCAAATAGAGCATTATTTCCTGATTATTCAAGGTTATATCTTTTAAATCATAAATTTTTTTCAGGCCCGCTGCGAAAACAACAGGAATTGACATTAAAAAAGAAAAACGGGCCGCTACTTCCCTTTTCAATTTAAGACCCAAGCCAGTGCTGATTGTAATGCCTGAACGCGACACTCCAGGAATCAAAGCCACGGCCTGGGCAAAACCAAAAATCAAAGCTTTAGACCAATTTAAACTGCTTAAATCTTTTTGCTTTTGACTGAATTTTTCCACAATAAAAAAGACAAAAGCTATCAAGATTAAAAAAATAGCCACGGCAAACGAAGTCCTAAAAAGCACATCAATTACCTTTTCCAGAAAACAACCTATTATTACAGCGGGAATCATAGAAATCAATATCAACCAGGCAATTTTCTGGTCCAAATCATTTTTAATATCCCATTGGCTTAAGCTCTTTAAAAATGCCTTTAAATAGCGTATAATGTCTTTATAAAAGAAAATAATCAAGGCCACCAGAGTTCCCCAGTGCAAAAAGACATCAAAAGTTAAATTATCCGCAGTTTGCCAATGAAAAAGATCATGGAGTAAAATAAGGTGGCCTGAACTGGAAATGGGCAAAAACTCTGTTAAGCCCTGGACTATCCCCAAAATAATAGATTCTAAAATGTTCATCCTAAAATTTTTAATTTTAAATTTTGAATTTTAAATTTTATTTTATGTCTTATCAACTAATCCTTATACCGTTTCTCGCCTTAATTATAGCTCAGCTACTCAAAGTAATTATAGACGCATTTAAAGGCGAGTTTTCTTGGCGTAATTTTAATAATTATGGGGGCATGCCTTCTTCTCACTCGGCTTTGGTGGCTGCTTTATGCACAGTTGTCTTTTTACAAGAAGGCTGGGATTCAACTGCTTTTGCCATTTCCCTGGTCTTTGCCTTTTTAATCGTGCGTGATGCTGTAGGCTTGCGCCGTTATCTGGGCAATCATGGCAAAAATATCAATAAGCTCATCAAAGACCTACCTGACAATAAAGAAGCTGAATATCCTTATCTGGAAGAAAGATTAGGCCATACTTACTGGCAAGCCCTGGCTGGCATTATAATCGGCATCGTCATTGCCTTAATCCTTTACCGCTAAAATCAAGCTTTATAACTTTATAAACCTTACAAACTTTTTAACTTAATTCTATTCTCCAACAATCTAGACCGTGATCAAGCGGTCTCTTTTTTATTATCAAAATCAATTTTATTTTATTTTCTTATTGCGAGCCAAGATAAAACCTAAATTATTTTGGAAATGGGAAGGGAAAATTTCCACGGAGAAGCTGTTTTGTCTTAAAATTTGCTCCAGCTGCTTATGATTCAAATCATTAAAGTCATTTTTAAAATCATGATACTCTAAAATAATTGCTTCAATTTTTTGCCAGTCAGATTCGGGCAGCTTTTCTAAAATCTCATATTCCCCTCCCTCTATATCCATTTTCACCAAGCTTAAACGCTCAATCTTATTATTCTGGCAAAATTCGCTAAAATTTACAGTTTGGGCACTAATTACCTGCTTAATCTTTTTTAAACTTAAAGCTAAAAGGCTGTGATTGTGATTGTCTTCGGCTAAATAAAACTCACGGTAACCACTTGATAGTGCTAAAGCCTGCTGAAAAATTTTTACTTCTTTAATTTTATTAGTTTTTAAATTTTGAGCCAGCATTTGAAAATTCTCCGGCTCAGGTTCTAAACCGTAAATTCTCACACTTTCATTTATTGCCCGACAATACAAAATGAAAAATCCCACATGTGCTCCCACATCAAGAATAGGGTCTTTCGCCACTTTGATAATTTGTTCAGCTACCCGATATTCCCTTTCAGTAAAAATTTCAGCCAAAACACTTTTATCCACCAAATCGCGCAGCTTAATTTTATATTTCTTATTATTAAATTTAATTTCTTCAAATTGCATCAATATCAATTAGTATTTAGTAAACCAAGAAGCTGCCTGTTTAGCTACTTCTTCTAAAGTGCCTGGCTCTTCAAATAAATGAGTAGCTCCTGGAATAATGCTTAATTTCTTTTCAGATTTTATTTTGGCATCTGCCTGCTTATTTAATTCAATGACATCATAATCATCGCCGCCAACCATGAGTAAAACCGGTGATTTAACCTGAGCCAAACAATCCATAGCCAAATCAGGACGACCGCCGCGGCTCACCGCAGCAAAAATTTCACTGCCTAACTCGGCTGCCGCAATTAAAGCCGCGGCGGCTCCAGTTGAGGCGCCGAAATAACCGACCTTAAAATTTTTAAATTCTTTTTGATCTTTTAACCAGCTAGTCACTATTTTTAACCTTTTTGCCAGTAAAGGGATATCAAATCTAGTGGCATAAATCTCATCTTCTTTTTCAGTCAGCAAATCAAAAAGCAGCGTGGCAATACCTGCCTGATTTAAAATATCAGCCACATAAACATTTCTGGGGCTTAAGCGCGAAGAGCCGCTGCCATGAGCAAAAATAACAATCTTTTTGGCTCTTTCAGGAATAACCAAATCTCCAAGTAAAGAAACAGAATTTATTGGGATTTTGACTGCCTTTTTTGTCATCATAATTACTTTAATTATAGCAAAATTCCAATTAAAAATCGCCTTATGAAGGCGATTTGACCGGGACAAGTTGATTAACCAATTTAATAAGCTCTTCCACAGGCTCGTCCTTGCGCCAAAAATGCGCATAGTTTTTGCGAGATTCTTCCCTTTTGGACATGCCTATCACCGGAGTATTTGGAATAATTCGCTTTAATTCTCTGGCTAAGGCCGGCCCTTCAATGGGCGACATTTTGGTGTCAGTAAGCACCAAATCTGGCTTGTGGCGTGCAAACAGCGTCAAGGCTGTTTTTCCATTTCTGGCCAAAATGATCTCATGACCATATGGCAGTAACAAATACTTTATTTGACTACGCCGCCAAGCTTTATCATCAACCACTAAAATTTTCATTTTCAGCTTCCTCCTTTGGCTTAAATCTTAAAGATAAATAACAAAATAGTCAAATATTTAGCTGAATATTAGCCCAAATTTATTTATAAAAAATTTTCAACTAAAAACCAACCATTAGTCATGGTCGGTTTTGGGCAGAAATACCTTAGCGAATTCACAGTTATGCCGCTTTGGACAAGCAAACCCGCAGTATAGCTCCCGCACCAGCCAGCCATACTCTTTAAGAAAATCAGCTATGCCCGCCTGATCATCGGCAATGCCACGGCACCATTTGTGTTCTGCAATGTGCCGTGAAAGAATCTCCATTTGTGCTTCCAGAAACGCTACGGGGTCAGTTGAGGGCAAAAATGCCGTAGCAATTTCACAGTTATGCCGATTTTCGCAGGCAAACCCGCAGTATAGCTCGCGCATTAGCCAGCCAAACTCGTTAAGGAAATCTGCCTTTCCCTCTTCATCGTCAGCAATGTGACGGCACCATAAGTGCTCGTCAATGTGCCGTGAAAGAATTTCCCTTTGCACTCTCAGAAACTTTGCCAAATAAGTACATTGGGAATCCATGGCCCACCTCCTAGTTAAAAAATAAAGGACCCTTTAAACCAGTCTAAGTCAAAAAATAAGTTAAAGCAAGTGTATAATTATTGCCAGAAAAATAATAAAAAAAGCCGCTTCAGTTCAAGACCAAAGCGGTTATAAATTCACACGGAATTTGCCGGTTTATTAATGAAATATCCCAGCAATATCCCGATCGTCAGATTGACGCATTTTCCAATACCAGTGTTTATACACAGGCGCGACAACCACAATGGTTACCAGAACGCCCAGCAAAAACACTCCCATCATGCCTAAATGGGCATAAAAAATTTGCAGGCGGTGAGCCAGGCAACCTGCTACGAGAGCCAGACCTGCGGAAACTACCCAACCAGTCAGGTAGTCGACGGGAAATAGACCAAAGACCCAGTAACTTTTACTGTGCCACCAGACCTTGTCCTTCTTGAAATTCCTAATCCCATAGTAGGGGTTAAGAACAAACCAGACAAAGTCCCAAATTGGACACCAGGCAAAATACAAGGCCCAGGCCAGCAGTTCCCGACTGGGTGACCATGCCACTCCCAGAAAAAACTGCGAGTGGAAGATCATAATGGGCATGAAGAACATAAATAGATGGTATCCCGTCAATGGTTTACCGGACATGACCATCCCGTAAAGTCTTGCAGCCCAGCCCCTGGTTCTGTACCAAGTAGGCGCCTTTTCCGCCCACCCATCTTTGCCCTCGGCTTCGCACTCAATAGCCGCGAAAATCAGTGCCAGAACAAACCAAAATAAACTATTGATAACCATCTCATCCTCCCCTTTCTGGAATCAAATCGTTTTTCGCTTATGCTAAAAAACACTATATATACATAATAGAATAGCACGTTCTTGAATAAATGTCAAATGTATATCCTAAAAAGACTACCAATAAAGGTAGCCTCTTTTTTTATAATAAAATCTATACTTATATATATCCATTTTTTACTGATTTTCAACAAAACCCATCGCTTGCGAACAACATCAAATTAAATCTTGACCTGTGGATAATTATTGACAGATATTAATAGTTTTGTTATGATAATAATGTCTTTCAGTTTTACCATAAGACTGAAAGGGTATTACATCTAAGGGCAATCCTCCTCGCGGAGGGTTGTTTTGTTTTTAGCTTTTTTAGTCGCAGACCGATAATTTAGTTGTCTTCCCCAGATATCTTCTCCAATTTCAAGGACATCAAAATAACCATCACCGCCAGTTTTCAATTCTTGTGAAATATTATTTTTAGAGGAAAAAATATAAACATTCTTACCTCCATTCCTTAAATAACTTACCAGAGCCAAAAAATCAGAATCACCGCTAAAAAACACGGCAATATTATATTTTTTCATGTGATGCAGTGCATCAATAGTGATTTCAACATCCATATTCCCTTTTTCTTCAATTGATTCTCCATCTTCTGTAATAACACTTATCCTCTTTAATTCTTTTTTACGCACTATAAAACCAAGGCCTTTTTTGAGATAGGTAAAAAATTTATGTTTCCCATCTAAACTATAATCTCTAGTACCATCGGCGGGGTATGCAGTATAGTAGAACACCTGAATTTCCGACGCATTAAATTTATTTTTAAGGAATTGACGCAACTTGCCATAATCAAAAAATTTAGCCTTTGCTTTTTGAACCTCCCACAAATTTGAGGCATCAATAAAAACATACGCTACATTATCTTTATTCTTGTTAAGACTTATTTTTTTCTTATCCATACAAAAAATAATTATTTTTGACATTTTGGACAATAAGAGGCGCTGCGACCGCTAATTTTCACGCGCACAATCATGCCGCCACAAGGACATTTCTCACCGTATTTACCATAAACCTTAAGTTGTTTAGAATAAGCGCCAGCTTCCCCTGTGGCATTGCGATAATTGCTAAAAGTTGTGCCCTGAGCTTTTATGGAAGCAGTTAAAATCTTTTTTATGCCTTTATAAATCAAACCCACTTCCTTATCTGACAAAGTTTTAACTTGCCTCATGGGCCTGACATGGGCGTAAAAATCAACCTCGTCACTGTAAATATTGCCCAGGCCAGCAATTAAGCTCTGATCCATTAAAAACTGCTTGATTTTATTATTTGGCCTTTGCTTGAGCAAAGTTTTCAAATATGGCAAGGTAAAAATTTTAGCAAAAGGCTCAATGCCTAATTTCATTTTTTCAATTTCCTTTTTTAATTCCAAATCAGTTAAAAGATGCAACCAGCCAAATTTACGAATATCATTAAAGAATAAGTGGCTATGGTCAGTAAAAGTAAAAGTCGCATGAGTAAATTTATTAGGCAAGCAATCAAAGCCCTCTTCAATCGGGTGCCCACCTACTACGCAGCGAGTTTTACTGCCAAAAACCAGTTGGCCAGTAAGTTTCAGGTGAATCATAACATGCCAATTCTTTGATAAATCCAAAATTAACATTTTGGCCCTTCTTCTCACTGCTACAATTTTTAAACCTTTTAATATTTTATTGTATTGCGACAATGTCTTATTAAGCATTTTTTTCCAGTCGCAATCAAAATCAGCGATTGCCTTATTGACAATATTTTTCTCTAAACCGCGTTTGATTGTTTCTACTTCTGGAAGTTCGGGCAATTTTTTAAACTTATAAATTAGAAAGCGAAAATGCCCTTTGTCATTCTGAGTGAAACGAAGAATCTATGATGTCACAGATCCTTCGACAGGCTCAGGCCTTTGCCTGCCGAAGCAGGCTACGGCCTGCGGAGGCAGGATGACAGTGACAGGCAAAGGGCATTTTCGCTTTACCTATATCAACGAAGTCCCTGTCATTTCAGATGGTTTTTTAATACCCATAATTTTTAATATAGTAGGCGCTACATCAGACAAAATACCGGAAGGCGTTACCAAACTTAAATCAGAACCTAAACTATCTGGCAAGCCAACATTCTTCCCTTCCCATTCTTTACCCACAATAATAAAAGGCACTGGATTAGTGCTATGTTCCTTATCAACGTCTTGCGTCTTAATATTCTGCAGCTCCTCGGCATTGCCATGATCAGCAGTTATGGCCACCACCCCATTTTTAGCAATAGTAGCATTCACTATTTTGCCCAGACATTTGTCGCATATTTCGCAAGCTTTGATGGTCGCCTTCAAATTCCCAGTATGGGCTACAATGTCAGGGTTGGCAAAATTAATAACTATAAAATCATATTTATTTTCAGTTATTGCCTTTAAAACTTCATCAGTTACTTTTAAAACAGACATTTCAGGTTTTTCATCAAAAGATGAAACACGAGGCGAAGGGATCACGATTCTATCCTCATTGGGATAAGGCTCTTCTTTGCCGCCATTAAAGAAAAAAGTCACATGAGCATATTTTTCTGTTTCTGCTATATGCAGCTGTTTTAAGCCTGCCTCGCTCAAAACTTTGGCTAAAGGCCTTGTAATCTCAATGGGCTGAAAGGCAATGGCATCAATGGGCAAATTAATATCATATTGGGTCATGGCCGCAAAAAAAAGATTTTTAAATTCCGAGGGACGCGGAAATTTATTAAATTCAGGCAGAATAAAAGCCTGGGTTAACTGACGAGCGCGATCAGCTCGAAAATTAAAAAATATAATAGCGTCTTTATCTTCAATTAGCGTGACTGGCTTATTTTTCTTAGTTATCACGACTGGCAAAAACTGCTCATCATAAACCTTTTTCTCATATGAATTTTCAATAGCCTTAATTGGATCTGCAAAAGATTCTTGGCTTTGGCCTAAAGTCATGGCCTTAAAAGCTAAGGCTGTCCTTTCCCAATGATTATCTCGGTCCATGGCATAAAAACGACCAGAAATAGTAGCAATTTGGGCACTTGAACCTAACTCTTTAATCTTTCTTGATAATTCTTCAATAAAACCCTTGGCTGTGTTGTAAATAGTATCTCGACCGTCTAAAATAGCATGAATATAAACCTCTTTACCTTTTTGCTGTTTAGCCAATTCCAGCAAGGCATACAAATGTTCAATATGAGAATGCACGCCGCCACTAGAAACCAAGCCAATCAAATGCAACTTTGAACCGTACTTTTTAACATGGCCAGTAGCTTTTAAAAAAGCTGAGTTAGTAAAAAAAGTTTTGTCACTTATGGTTTTGCTGATGCGAGGTAAATTTTGATAAAAAACCATACCAGAACCAATATTGGTATGCCCAACTTCAGAATTGCCCATTTCACCCCAGGAAAGCCCCACTGACTCGCCAGAAGCGACTAAAGTCATAGCCGGATAAGTCTTTATATATTTATCCAGATTTGGAGTTTTAGCCTTAGCTATAGCATTGCCTGGTGCAAGTGCAGCTATGCCCCAGCCATCAAGAATAATTAAGACGACTGGTTTAAATTTTATTTTAGCCATATAATTATTATTTTTTGATTAAGCTTCTCCTCTTCATTCTTCTGGGTTTGGCAATACCCATTAAATCTAAGATGGTGGGAGCAATGTCTCCTAAAATCCCCTTATTAAGCTTCAGGCCTTTCTTATTCAAACCAGGATGAATTAAAATAAACGGTACAGGATTATGGCTATGCTCTGTATCTTTTTCTCCAGTCTTTAAATTCATCACCTCTTCAAGATTGCCATGGTCAGCAGTTACAATCATGGTGCCTTTTAATTCCTTAATTACCTTATAAATTTTGCCCAAACAATCATCAATGTAGCCAACGGCTTTAATACCAGCCTGCACATTGCCAGTGTGGCCGATCATATCAGCATTGGCAAAATTAACTGCAATAAAATCAAATTTATGCTTTTTTAAATTATCAGTAATTATCTTAGTTAATTTATAAATTGACATTTGCGGAAAATTTTCATAAGTTTGCAGACCCAAGGAGGCCACAAATTGCCACTTTTCTCCATTAACAGGCTTACTATGGCCGCCATTAAAAAAATACGTCATATGGGCATACTTTTCTCTTTCCGCTAGATATAATTGGCGAATATTTTTTAAAACAAATGGCAAAGTTTCTTCTAGTTCCAAGCCGGGAAAAACTGTCAAAACCTCATCCAGATCAGGGCCAAAATTTGTTAAAGCTACAAATTTAAGATTTTTTAAAACTTTCTTGCGCTTAAATGCGCCTGGATTTACTTTCTCAAAATCTGATTGCACGAAAGCTTTGGTAATTTGTCTGGCTCGGTCAGAACGCAAATTAAAGAAGATTACCGCGTCATTATTACTGATAAATTTTGCCTTTTTAATAGGATTTAAAACTACAGTGGGCACAATAAATTCATCAGTCTCCCCGCGATTATAAGCTTCTGAAACAGCGCGATAGGGATTATCGGAAACAATGCCTTGGCCTAAAACCATGGCATTATAAGCTAATTCGGTGCGTGACCATTTCTTGATGCGGTCCATGGCATAAAAACGGCCCATAATACTAGAAATAATTTCTTTATTCTTGAATTTCTCAATTAATTTATTAACCAATCTGGCCGCAGCATGGGGCGGCGAATCACGGCCATCAGTAAAAAGGTGCAAATAAATCCTGTGGAATTTTTCTCTTTGCAAAAACTCCAAAATTGTATATAGATGCTCAGGATCCGAATGCGCACTTTGACCATTAGAAAGCAAGCCCATCAAATGGATATTGGAATTATTTTTCTTGGCATGAGCCACGGCTGCTAACAAGGCTGGATTTCTGAAAAAAGAACCATTATCAATCATTTCACTGATTAGAACATCATCTTGCCTGACTATCCGGCCAGCACCGATATTAAGGTGGCCTGCTTCTGAATTGCCATCCTCATCCAAGCGTAAGCCGACTTTAACTCCTGATGCCACTAACTGGGTATTAGGATAATGTTTTAAAAAGTAATCATAATTTGGCTTTTTCGCCAAAGAAATAGGATTAGCAAAAGAAGCCGGTGCGATACCCCAGCCGTCTAAAATAATCAAAACAAACGGCAGATTTTTAATTTTTTCTGCTTTAGCCATATGAGTATATTTTACAGCAAAATTCTACTTATTTCAAATAAATACTAAAAAAACGCCTTGTCATCCTGAGCATAGAGAAGGATCTATGTCGTCTAAAATCATAGATTCCTCATTACTTCGGAATGACAAGGCGTTTTTAATCCAATTCAGCTTCAATTTCTAATAACCGGTTATATTTAGCCAAGCGTTCGCCTCGTGAAGGCGCACCAGCTTTAATAAATTCTGCATTAACTGCCACGGCCAGGTCAGCAATAAAGCTGTCACAAGTTTCGCCGCTGCGATGGGAAATAATTATTTTATAATTGTTTGTTCTAGCCAAATAAATTGTAGCCAAGGTTTCTGTCAGAGTACCAATTTGATTAGGCTTAATTAAAATGGCATTAGCTGCCTGCATGGCTATCCCCTTTTTCAACCTTTCAGTATTGGTGGCAAATAAATCATCGCCAATTACCATGCCCTTACTGCCCAATTGCTTAGTTAATTTTTGCCAAGACTGCCATTCGTCTTCAGCTAATCCATCTTCAAGAGATATTAAAGGATATTTCTTAAACCAAGCCTTATACAAATTTATCAGCTGACCATTGCTTAATTTTTTTCTATCAGTTTTGAAAATATATCTCTTTTTCTTAGGATCATAAATTTCTGAAGCAGCCGCATCAATAGCCAAGGCAATCTCTTTTCTTGAGGCCTTATAACCTGCCTTTTTTATAGCCATTAAAATGAGATTAATAGCATCCACAGTTTTACCAATATCCGGAGCATAGCCGCCCTCATTACCAACATCAGTGTCATAACCTTTATCCCATAAAACTTTGCCTAATGCATGAAAAATCTCCGAGCCTGCCCTTAATTTTTCTCTAAACTTTTTTGGCCCTAAGGGAACAACCATAAATTCCTGCAAATCTAAATTGGTATCAGCGTGTTTGCCGCCGTTAAAAATATTCAATAAGGGGACCGGTAATTTATAATTTTTATAATGGATATTATAAACTCGGCGCAAATATTTATACAAAGGCATGCCCGAAGCCAAAGAGCCAGCTCTGGCACAAGCTAAAGAAACTCCTAAAATGGCATTAGCTCCTAAACTCTTTTTATTTGGCGTATTGTCTAACTTAATCATCAATTTATCAATGTCCTGCTGGCTGGTCACCTCAACACCTTTAAGCAAATAAGCAATATCGCTATTAACATTTGCCACGGCTTTTAAAACTCCTTTGCCAAAATATCTCTTTTTGTTGCCATCGCGCATTTCTAAAGCTTCATGGCTGCCAGTAGACGCGCCTGAGGGCACGGCTGCCTTGGCCCAAATGCCGCTTTTCAATAAAACTGTAACTTGGATCGTAGGATCTCCCCGCGAATCTAAAATTTCCAAAGCCTTTATTTTTTTTATTTTTGTTGACTTAAACATAGGATGCGAATTTACGAATAAATACGAATTTACAAATGAGTCACCTGAACCTCACATTTATCCGCCGAAGCTCGCAGAGCGAAGGCGGACAACCTCAAACAACCTAATAAAACTTAATCAAGTTCGTAAACAACTGATGCGTCAATGATAATATCTTGACTGCCTGGCGAGACAGAAGGTGCGGTTCCGCCACCGCCGCCAATGCCCATAGCTTTATCTGATGAATACATGGTATAAGGAGTTGGATAAGTGCCGTTTTCACTAAAGGAAATCACTTTACCCAATTTGACTCCCATAATTTTTGCCAAAGTTTCTGCTTTATCCTTGGCATTTTGCAAAGCTTTTTCCCTGGCTTGCTGCTTGTAAACTTCAGGTTTATCAACATCAAAAGATAATCCACCGACCTGGTTTAATTTTAAATCGCCAGCAATTTTTATAACATTGTTAATCTTGTCAGTTTGGCGGACTTTAACTGCTACGCTTTGGGAAACAGTATAGCCTTTCAAAGTCTGACTATTGTTCACATAATCATATTGCGGGTAAATATTATAATTGACTGTTTGGATGTCCTCGGCAGCAATACCAAAAGCTTTAAGTTGCGTAATTAAAGAATTAATTGTATCAGAGTTTTTCTTTTGAGCCACCTGAATGTCCATATTAGTGTTATCCATACCTAGGGTTACTGTGGCAATATCAGGTATGGCCGTAACTTTGCCTTCACCGGCTATTGTGATTGTCCTGTCAATCTGCGGATTTTTGCCAATGTAATAGTTTTGCTTATACAAATTGCGAGCCCACAGAGCCAGGCCCACAATTACCACCAGCAAAAATAAGGCTGCCAAGGTGGAAAAAATCGGATTTTCTTTAAATTTTGGACAACAAGTGTTCATAATTTTGTAATTAATTATTAATTATTTAACTTTGAATTTTTCTGACCAATTTAATTATCCTAATTATTGTTTTGGGCTTATAGCCCATATTAATTAGCATATCCATAACCAAATCCTCCAAAGCTTCGTCTTTGACATTACTCACAATGACATCACAAATATAAGGACTATCTTCGGGATTTAAAATTTCTCTTATTTTCAAAAGATCAGCCTCAATCTGATCAAGTTTTGCCAAATCCAGACTCGACATTATCTTTTCATTAAAGGTTTTAGCCCTGGCAAAATTTTACCTTCTAGAAATTCCAGCATAGCGCCACCTGCTGTAGAAACAAAATCAGGCCAGCCTTTAATCTTTAATTTTTCTAAGACAGCAATAGTTTCACCGCCGCCGACCACGCCAAAAGCTTTGCCGCGAGAATGGATAGCCACTTTTTGCGCAATATAGTCAGTGCCATGGCTAAATTCTGGGATTTCAAAAATCCCCATTGGCCCATTCCAAACTATTGTTTGGGCTGAATTAATAAAGCCCTCAAAAAAATATTCTGTTTTGGTTCCGATATCAACAAGATAAAAATTTCTATCGCGCATGCTCTTCAGTCCTGCCATATTTAACTCTCTGCCATTTACACTGGATTTCAAGCTTTGGCTTACTTTATAATCAATAGGCAGGATTAATTTACGGCTAAATTTTTTCATTAGCTTCTTGGCTAAGCCGACATATTCTTTTTCATAAAAAGATTTACCAATATCAATTTTCTGAGCCGCCAAAAAATTATTAGCCAAAGCTCCGCCAATTAAAACCTGATCGTACTTCTTTAATAAATTTTCTAGAACTTTAATTTTAGTAGAAATTTTCACGCCACCAATTACTGCCACGGCCGGCCGTTTAAAACCCTTAAGCAAGCGACTCAAATTATTTACCTCATCAACTAAATTTAAACCGCCATAACTGGGCAAATATTTAGTAATCGCTAAAACTGAAGCGTGAGTGCGGTGACAAACTGAAAAAGCTTCATTCACATACAAGTCGGCCAAAGAAGCTAGTTGTTGGGCAAATTTTGCATCATTTTTTTCTTCACCTGGATTAAAACGCAAATTTTCCAAAAGCAAAATTTGCCCGCCTTTTAATTGAGCTACTTGTCTTACAACTTTCTCCCCCAAACAATCATCAGCAAAATAAACACATTGTTTGCTGATTTTATTCAAGTACTTAAAAATTGGTTTAAGGCTGAATTTTACTATTTTTTTGCCGCCTGGACTGCCCAAATGAGAAATTAAAATCACCTTGGCTTTGTTTTTTATCAAGTAATTAATGGTAGCAAAGCTTCGCTCAATTCTTTCCGTTTCTAAAATCTTACCATTTTTAATCTCAACATTATAATCAACCCGCACTAAGACAGTTTTATTCCTTAAATTTTTAACATCTTTAAGGCTTTTTAGCTTCATACATTAATTATAACAAATTTTACGAGATTATTCACCTACTATCTCTTTGAGAACCCAGCTATCTCCCCTAACCTTTTTAATATTAATAACTAAGTCTTCAGCCAAAGTATTTTGGGCTAGCATTCTTATATTAAATTCCAAATTCTCCGGCAAAATTTCATCCCCATGCTCAATAATGCTACCCAACTCAATAACTGCTTTGGTTACTTTCTTCAATTTATTTTTAGCAGCGTAATCTAAAATGACTTTAAGTATTTTATTGGCTTCATGCAAATCATGCATAGTGTGTGGAAATATGAAATAAGAAACACGAAATTATGTATATCAGCAGCACTGTGCAATTATTGCGCAGGCTGCTATCGCGGCGGTTTCTGCGCGCAAAATTCTTTTCCCCAAACTAACCGAAATCAAGGAATTCTGGCGCGCCAAATCTATTTCAAACGGCGAAAACCCGCCTTCAGGCCCAATGAATAAATTAATGACCTGGGAATTATTGCTTTGCAAAACATTAAATAATAAATTTTCCGATTCTTGTTCATGGGCAATTAAATTCAGCTGTCTGGGATTCAAATGCTTAATCGCTTCCTCAAATTTTTGCACTTGCTCAAATACTGGCGAGATCTTACCGCCGCTTTGGATAGTCGCCTCTTCAATAATCTTCTGATAGCGCTTAACTTTATTTTGATTTAATTCTTTAATCACACAATTTTCAGAAACAAGCGGAATAATGCGTTTAACCCCGATTTCAGTCACTTTTTGGCACAGCCATTCTAATTTGTCGCTTTTGAGCAATGATTGATATAAATTAATTTCTATTTCTAAATCGCGGCTGTTATAACTTTTTTTGATAAAGCTGCAAGTCACTTGAGCTTTTTTTATTTCTTTAACAATTACTTCATATTCATTGGCGTCAGTATCAAATAAAATAAAAACATCGCCCACTTTAAGGCGCAATACTTTAGTTATTTTATGAACAATTTCTCTATCGGCAATGACAATATTTTGAGGATCTTCAATTTTAGATTTTAAAAAAAAGCGGTACATAGATTTTTTAAAGGGGTGAAAAGGGTAAAAAGGGATAAAGGGTGGAAAAGGGTTACTTTGCCTTGAGTTTTCTTATTAAACCTTGGAGCAATCGATGAAATAAATAATCAGTTCTTTTACATAAGCTATCCAATTCTTGGAATTCTTCTTCAGTTATTAATTTATCTTCATGACAATCTTCAATATCCCCATGCAATTCCGTTAAACTCGGCCGGCTAATATTTCGTACATAATTAATATATTTGGGCAAAGATGACTTATAACCTTCTTGCAGATTTTGCTTGGTCGATCTCGCAGCATCATTCATTTGGCTTACTCGCCTAAATTCCGACTTGGGAAATTTCTTAGCAATTTCATACACTTTCTTTCTCAATTCACAGCAATTCTTCCAAACAACCAACTCTTTATATCCTTCATTTTTATTAAATGTCATAATTTTTATTTTTGTTTTTAAATAATTGTTTTTAAAACCCCTTCTTTCCCCTTTCTCCCACCTCCCCCATATCACCCTTCTTTCTAGTGCGTCGCGCATGAAATACACGGATCATAAGCGCGAATCAAAGCTCTAATTTTAATTCTTCTTTCATGAACAGGCAATTTATAAACACTGGGCAAATAAGCTTTTAAATCAGCTTCCAAATTTGCCAAAAACTGCGCTGTTGGCGTTATAATATTGGCTGCTAGCACCTTGCCCTTTTTATCAAATTTATAATAATCAAATAAAATTCCTCTTGGTGCTTCCACTCCGCCATAGCCTTCACCGGCTTTTGGAGTGACCTTAACTTTGATATTTTTCTGGTCAATTTTACCAAGCTGTTTAACTAATTTATTAATTTCTTCCAAACAATGTACTACTTCAACTGCCTGGGCAAAAATATTATAAAAAGAATTTTGGCAAGGCAAGTTCAATTTCTTACTTTGCCAAATTTTCTTGGCTTGAGGATTTAACTTGGCAAAATTAAGATTGATTCTCGCTAAAGCGCCAGTAAAATAAGGCTTATCGCCTAAGCTCACTCTTTTAACTTTTTCAAAGGGCTGGTGAAATTCCTTAATTTTATTTTGAAATTCTTTGACAGTGTACCGGCGACCATTGCTAGTCACCACATCACCTTTTAAAATTTCATATTCATTTTTATTATAAAGAGCAATGAATTCTGTCTCGTGGCTTAATTTAGGGAATCTTATTTTACCAGTAAATTCAGCCATCATAAGGCTATCTTCTAAAAGACTGGAATAATTGCGCAGTCTTTTTTTAATTTCTTCCATAGTCGGCAATTTTTTAAAACCTCCCACTTCAATGGTTAACGGTTGAACCACACGGCCGCCAATTAATTCCACCAAGTCAATGGCAAACTTACGCACGCGCAAAGCTGCATTGGTTTCCTTTTTATATTTTTTTATAAAGTTTAAATCATTTTCGATGCCAAAAAAATCTGGCAAGGATAAAAAGAACATATGCAAAGAATGCGAATGGACAATTTGCAAAAGTTCCATAATTTTTCGCAAAATCACTGTTTGCTCCGAGACTTTAACCATAAAAGCGTCTTCAATAGCCTGGCTGGCAGAAAGAAAATGCACGATAGGACAAATACCGCAGATGCGGCCAGTTATCATGGGTACTTCAAAATAATCCCGGCCTAAAAGTATGCCCTCAATCAAACGCGCGCCTTCAAGAGTATCCATTTTCGCTTTAATTACATTACCATCTAAAATTGAAGCCACAAACCCGGTGTGGCCTTCCATTTTGGCAATGTGATTGATTCTAATTATTTTTAACGCCATATTTTTTTATATATTCTTCAATTGGTTCCTTTGCTGTTTGTGTCAATTTTTCCGGTAAATTGTCTAAATCAAACCAGGCTATTTCTTCATGCTTATGCGGTTCCATATTTTTTAATTTACCGCCCACAATTTTGGCAATAAAATTTAAAGCGATCCAATGCTGATTTTCTTTTTTTATTAAATGATTAGTAAAATTAACAAAACCTGTGATTTCAATATCAATATCTAATTCTTCTTTTATTTCTCTAATCATGGCTTCTTCGGCAGTTTCACCAAATTCAATTGTTCCCCCTGGCTTACACCAATAACCAGCTTCGTTTTTTGCCCCCAAGGCCCTTTTCATTAATAAAACATGGCCTTTATCATTAAAAATTAGAACCCCACCCCCGACACCAATATAATCCCGCCCTGACTTACAATTACATTTATTTAACATAAACTTTTTCCTAAATTAAAAAATTAAAATATCATCTCTCAGATTTATCTAATATTCAAATTTTTCTCATATTCAAGCCATTTGGATTTTAAACCCTCAATCATATCATCAGTCTCATCATCCTTGTTTAACTCCCCGACTTCCAATCTTTCCGTAATATAATCATCAACCATTTCATCCCAGGCCTCTTTAGAGGTAACTGGCGCCGCCTCTGCCCTTTCTTTAATCTCATTGTAAGCTTCATTTAAATCAAAATCTAAAAATTCAGTCATAAATTTTAAATTAGTGTTTTAGTTTTTAAGATTATAGATTCTGGATTATTAACTATAACCTAAGATCTAAGATCCAAAATCTATTTATATTATACCAAAAATTTCTAACAAAAGCACATTGACAAAAAACCCAAAAACAAGTAAAGTTTAAACAGTTCGTTATCATTCCCGCTAAGACCGGGATAAACCATCATTCTAACCAAGGGAGGAAAGTCAAATGAAAAAATTGCCGGTTGCTAAGACCAACCAATGGCGAGCTAGGTTCGATTTAGCCTCATCTGTGGTTGCCCTGATGCATCAAGACTGCCGTACGATAGGACAAATCGAAGGATTGGTGCACCAGCTGGAAATTTTCCTGCGTGTGCCCCAGACAAACTTTGAAGAGAGAGTCTACCCTGGGGAAAATGGCAATTACTGCAACGGCTGCGGCTATGCCATTGACCCTAACACTCATCTCTGTCCCAATGGCACGGATCATGAGCGTAAAATTCCGGGCGGCTGCGCCAATACTCCTGATCCTAACGGCCGATTACTTATCTTGATCGGCGAAGCCATTACAAAGGCCAACAGAGAAGAACGCAGCCTGGAGGAAATTGTGGCCCTCATGAAAGCACTGCAAGAGTTCAAAAACGCTCCGTCTGCTACCAAAGAACAAAAAAACCTTTTCAACCAGTTCGGCGGCAAATGCCCCGAATGCGGGCATGCCATCGACGAAGGCGGACATTGCGGCTGTCCAGCTTCGGTCCAGTAGCTTCTACCCGTAAGTCGTCGCCCCCCGACTCAAAAAGACGAGATATCACTCCCGTCTTTTTTTCTTTGCAAAATTATACCTTTATTAAAAAATTCTACAAAACATCTATCAATAGTACCTGGGGTTTGGGGTGGCGAAATAAGCCCTTCGACTCGCTTCGCTTGCTCAGGGCAGGCTCTGCGACCTAATTCAAAAAATAAACTTTTTTGCCTGCCCGCCGAAATAAAATAGAGGCGTGGTTCTTTTTTAGCCTGCCTGCCGGCAGGCAGGTTATAAAAAAGAACAGAGAATCACTTTTTCAATTCTTCTGGCTTTTGCAAAGCTGCTTCAATCCTATCGCGCGCTCCGAAAAATTCCATTTTTTCCAAAATATCAGCCAGGCTATAGCCGTGATCTTGAATTATCTTCATCAAGTTTTTAATCTTTTCATCAGCTTGGTCTAAAATGCCGCGGCAAGCCCAGCATTCCTGGCGCGAATTTAAACAGACGGCATTACAACCAGCTACGGCAATCGGCCCCAAGCATATTTTCCCTTCCTGCAATAAGCAAGGATTTTTATTAATCTGGCACTCCCAGCAAACCGGATTTTTAAACAAAGCCCAAGGCTTTTTATTAATCAAGCTATAAACTAAATCCAAAAAGTTTTGAGCATTGATCGGACAACCCGGGATCACATAATCTGCTTTAATTGCCTTAGGTACTTCAATGACTTCCCTGTTTTCAATGGTTTTGCAGGACTTATAAACATAGCAGCCTAACTTTCTATAATCATGATAATTCTTTATTTCCCAAACGCCGCCCAAGTCCGCACAATTGCCTAAAACCACCACAATGTCGGAAATTTTCCTAATCCGCTTTAAAATATACAAATTTTCATTAGTCACTGGATTACCCTCAATAAAAGCTATATCATAATGTTTTCTTTCTTTTTCATCTTCAATCAGCCTAAATTCATCTAATTCAATGTATTTGGTTAATTCTAAAAACTTTTCATGCAAATCCAAAATCGCAAACTGGCAGCCCTCGCAGGAAGTCAGGCCAAAGATCGCGACATGTGGCTTATTTTCCCCTTTTTGTTTTTTAAGCATAAATAAATTCTTTAGCTTGCTGATTGAAAATTTTCAAGCTTTCTAAAGTATATTTTTGCAAATTATTTAATTGCGAATTGTCAATTTTTTCGCACACCCAGCCCCAATGGATAGTCACAATGTCACCTGGCTTTAAGTCTTTGACAAAACCTTGGTCATTAAAGCGGGTCACAACTTCCCTTTCATGGCTATCACCAACCATTAACTGATCATTTAAAAATATTAACGGTTGGAAATCAACTACAATTGTCGATTTATTTATTTTTTTAACCTTACCCCAAGAAATCCGACATTCATCAATAGATTTTAAAGTATGCTTAATATTTACTTTGCCAGCCCTTAACCAAATATTCATCACATGAAAGTTATGGTGAGGCTTGGCCAGAGTTGGCTGCAAACCCAGAACTTTTTCGACTAAACTTTTTTTTATTTTGCTTTTTAAATTTTTATCTTCAGTAAAATGGCGATATAAATTTTTAGTATTGACGCTTTCAGTCAAATTATTACCTAGCCAATATGCTTCCACTACCTCATTATTAAATTCATCCCTGATTTTATTATTTTCGGCAATCAATTTTAAGTAAGGATACATCACTTCAAATTCTGACAAAATCCGATTTAAATTTGGCTCATAATAATTTTGGCTGCAGTATTCAAAAAGTGTTTTATTCTTATCCGGGCCGCAATAAGTCAAGTAATTGGGCATAAAAGCATATCTGGCACAGCGTAAAATGCCTTTAATTGAAGTTTTCAGCTCTGTTTGGGACATGACCAATTTTTTTAAATGAATAAATCAGCAAAATCGTAGCAGCTAAAATTAAAAGTGAACCGCCAACCTGATAAATATTATATTTGCCAGTAGAAATTAAATCCAAAGCTGTGGTTATGGGCGAAGCCAAGACTAAAATTGAAGTCACTGTCACGGCTGGCAAATATTGCAAGGATTTATACCAAGTTAAGACATAGCCCAGCAGTAAAACCGAACTAATAATCACCCAGTACCATTGGCCCGCATTTAAATTCACTAAGCCGGCCACTTGTCTGGTCAAAACCAAATAAACTAACAAAATCATGGCGCCTAAAAACATCCTAGCCCAGGCCACGATTTCAGCCGGCACCTTGGCCAAAACTTTTTTGGCAATAATAAATTCAATGGCCCACATTAAATCAGCCATTAAAATTAAAAGCTCTGGCCAGCCAAAATTCATAAATTTAAATCCCAGCATGGTAAAATTCCCCAGGAATAAAAGCCCTAAGGCCAAGTACTGCAACTTGCCAATTTTTTCCTTTAAAAACCAAACCGCCATTAAGCTCACCCAAATAAACAAAGTTTTATGAATAAAAGCCGCGCTGGTTGCGCTGGTCAAGCTTAAACCTTTAAAAAATAGCAAGAATGGAATACTGCCGCCAATGCCGGCAATTAAATACAATCTCACCCAATCACTTTTTTTCACTTGTTTTAATTTATTAAAATAAAATGGCAGTAAAATTATCCCCATCAAAACCAAGCCCACCACAATATTTTTAGCTGTAGTAAAGACATCTGAATTGGAAATAACTTTAACCGCGAATTTATTTAAAAAGACTGACACGCCAGAAATAATGGCTGTCATTAAAACCAGAATTAAACCTTTTTGAATTTTATTCATGTTTATATAAATTAATAATCTGCTTAGCTTCTTGGCTAGAAATTTTTGTAACAGCCAAATCGTTTAGCACCAAAACCCAATCCCCGACTCGCAAATTTTTAACCAAATTCAAGCCAATATTTCGCGATTTGGCATTCTGGGTTTTAACAGTCGCCTTCTTGCCCTCAATTTTTTCGATTTTATACGGGATTGATAAGCACATTGTTTTTTATTACATAAAATCAAAGCGGGCTTAACCACGACTTAAAATTCATCAGTTCAGCATAAGAAAATACAGGCCCATCCTTGCACACATAATACGGCCCAATAGCGCAATGCTGGCAAACTCCCTGTGCGCAATCCATGTGGCGTTCCAAAGACAAATAAATATTCTCCGGCTTAAAGCCTTGCTCTAACATTTTTTGGATCACAAATTTATACATCACCGGCGGACCGCACATGAAAGCAATAGCATCAGGTGGAACATTTTTTATATCAAATAAGGCCGTTACCTGTCCTTTGGGATATTTCTTCGTCTGGGGATTATCTAAGGTTATATTTAAATCGCAAACCTTTTTCCAGCGGCTAAATTCTTTAGCATAATACAAGACGCTTTCATTACGAGAGCCATAAAAAATATAGACTTTTTTATATTTCTTGGGATTTTTAAGGGCATCCAGAATAAACGGCCGTAAGGGCGGAATGCCAATGCCACCGGCCACTATTAAAACATTTTTAGCCTTAGCCAAATCAATTGGGAAAGGACGACCATACGGACCACGAATACCTATTAAGTCCCCCTTTTTCTTATTATGAAGCTTTGAAGTTAAAGTCCCTACTTTTCTAACAGTTATTTGTATGTTTTTTTTATCATTCATTTCAGAGGCAAGACCAAAAATCGCCTCACCAAAACCAGGCAAGGAAGCCATTACATACTGGCCGGGTTTGAAGCTAAAACCTCTGTAAGGAAGACTTAAAGTATAAGTTTTAGAATCAGCCCCCTCTGGTATAATCTCTAAAATCCTGCAATTGTAGATTTTATATTCGTTAATCATAGTTATTTTTTCCTTTGAGCCCTTGCTCTAGCCGCTAAAATATCTCGCTGGACCTGAAAGATATCAATATCAGCCGGACAAGTTCTGGTACAGCGTCCGCAACCAACACAACCTGGCAAAGAATAGGTCGCCGGCGTCCTGACAAAATGGTGTTCATACCAAAAATATATTTTTTGCGCCGTGGTATTAAGTAGGAAATGCTTAGGTGCTACTGGCGACGCTCCGGCTACCTTAGAAAAATCATTATAAAAACAAGAATCCCAGCATCTATTTTTTGAGCCGGTTTCTTTTTCTAAACTTGACTGATCAAACATACGAAAACAAAAACATACAGGGCAAGCAATTGTGCATTTGCCGCACTGCATACATCTTTTGCCCAAATCATCCCAGATTTTCTGGTCATGATAATTTTGCATGCCGTCTTTAACCGCCACCATCTGAGCATCCAAACCTTCCTCTCGGATTGGACCAGCATATTCAATGTGCTGGTAATCTTTAAAGTTAAATTTATCCAATAGCCTTTGCCCATCTTCTGACCCGGTGTAAATTTTATAATCATATTTTTGCTTGGCTAAAAAAATATCGAATTGCAAATGCTCAAGTTTATCTTCTTCAAATTTGGCAAAATATTCATAAAAGTTTTCTTCTGGCAAAAAGCTAGTCCCAATAACCAAAGTCCTTTTCTTTATTTCCTCATAATAAACATCCTTTGCAAAAACCTCATTTAATAAAGTTAGAGCCTGCAAATCTAAAATTGAAACCCCAAGCAAGATTTGATTTTTAATTTTAGGCAAGCTTTCCTTGAATTCTAAACCTTTATAATCAAACATTTTTTGATAGGGCAGCAACATAAACCATTTCCAGGAATCCAGCGGCAATTCAGTGCCCAAATACAAATCTTCAGGCTTGGCTAATTTATTCAAATGCAAATAACCCTCAACATTATATTGCGGGGCATAAACTTGATTATTCTTAAGCAAATAATCAACAAATTGTTTAAATTTGTTTTTGTTCATTCTTTTATTCATTATAACAAAAAAGCCCCAAACCATGAAATGGTTTGAGGTTGCTACCCAGAAGTAGCAGAGACTTCGCCCTGTTCAGTAGCCTTAACCATTTCTGGAAAAGGCTCCTCTTCCCAATGATCTTCACAATACAATACGTTTGGCTTTTGCCCTGGTTCAGGATCAGTAATTGTCCCCCGTTCACACTTGTACCCTGGTTTTAGAACACAACCGTAAGAGCACCTTTTGATTTCTGCCATGGCCTGCCTCCTTATTTATATAGAAATTTTATAATTTTATTTTCTCCACCATTTCACCAAACGGCAAAGAATACCCGTATTCATTATCATACCAAGCCATCACTTTAACCAAATCACCTTCGACAACCTTAGTTAAGCCCAGATCAACAATGGCTGAATAGGTGGTACCAATTATATCTGTGGACACAATGGGATCTGCAGTTACACCAATTATCCCTTTGTATAAAGGATTTTTAGCTGCCTCAATAAAAGCTTTATTAACTTCTTCAACTGTTACCTTTTTATTCAAAATTGCAGTCACGTCAATAATAGAACCTGTGATGACCGGTACCCTGATTGAGAGGCCATCAAATTTATTTTTTAATTCAGGTAAAGTCTGGATTACAGCATTGGCCGCACCAGTTGTTGAAGGCACCATATTAGCCGCTGCTGCCCTGCCGCGCCTGGGATCTTTGGCGTCAGGGCTATCAACTAATTTCTGGGTGGCTGTATAAGCATGAACAGTAGTCAACATAGCCTTTTTAATGCCAAACTTATTCAGCAAAACAGACATAACCGGCGAAGTGCAATTAGTTGTACAAGAAGCATTAGAAATGATTTGTTCGCCTTTTTTCAAGTCTTTTTCATTAGCGCCAATAACATAAGTGCCCACATCTTCTGATTTAGTTGGGGCAGAAATTACTACAGCTTTAGCTCCAGCTTTTAAATGCAGGCTGGCGCCTTCTTTTTCCGTAAAAAACCCAGTTGATTCAATGACTACATCAATACCTAATTTTTTCCAAGGTAATTGCGCTGGATCTTTGACGGCATAAACTAAAATCTTTTTACCATCCACAATTATGCCATCTTTGGCAGCTGAAACTTCATGATCTTTCCAGCGGCCATAAACAGAATCATACTTGAGTAAATAGGCTAATGTTTCCGTATCAGTCAAATCATTAACTGCCGCCACTTCAAATTTAGCCTGACGGTCAATGGCAGCTTTGTAGGCTTGGCGCCCAATGCGGCCAAAGCCATTTATAGCAACTTTTAGCATGGTTATAAAAAATTAATAGTTAAAATTTTTATTTCTTCAAATTACTAAAAAGAGAATCTATTTTTTCTTTAGGAATTGACTGGAGGTCACTAGCGTTGGCTGTAGGCAAAACAACCTGAAAATTAAAATCATCGCCAACACCCTTGACAGTCTGATGATTTAAAGTGGCTTGAGAATAATTAGGTTTAGGGCTTTGCCAAACCAATAAATTTCTTGACACATCAAATAACATAAAAGACAATGGCACTATGAAAATCACTAGAAGAATTATAAGTTTCATAGCTACCACTAAATCCCAGTTTCCTGCTTTGTTATTTTTGGTTAATTTAATTTGTTTACCATTAGGCATATTATTTAAAATTAGGCTTAATTATTAATATTTTACACCTTTTTGCTTAAAAACAAAAGTCCCCCTTTACTATCAGAGGACTTTGCTTATTTTGAAAAATTTATCTGCTAATTTTAGCCAAAGGAACTTCTACCAAAGCGCCTTCTTCCTGCTCTAATTTAACCATAACTGTCAGTTTTAAAATATGCCATTCTACTATTTCTCCTTTACCGCGTGGCGTTTTGACAATACTCCCTAAAGCTGGAAATTTTACTGCCAAATCCTTGTATAAATCATTTTCATAACGCAAACAGCATTTTAAACGGCCGCAAATGCCAGAAAGTCTTTCTGCACCGCGGTGAGATACCTGCTGCAACTCGGCCTGCTCAGCATTAACATTGCCCAAGACTTTAAGATGAGTTTTGCAGCATTGTATAATGCCGCAAGAACCTATATCTCCGTTTATTTTAGCTTCATCGCGCACTCCTAGTTGCTGCAAACGGATATTGCTTTGAAAATGACGGGTTAAGTCTTTGACCAAAGCGCGAAAATCAACTCTACCATCGGCAATAAAAGCAAAAACAATCTTATTTTTATCAAAAGAAAAATGAACATCCACCAACTTCATCGGCAACTGATTCTTTTCAACTAACTTACGGCAAACCTCCAAGGCTGCAGGCTTAACTTTCTCATTAGCTTCTAATTGTTCCAGATCTTTCAACGTAGCTTTGCGTAAAATCGGTTTCAATTCCTCGCCTTCATTCAATGTCTTGGCTTCTTTTTCAGGAATTTCTTTAAGTCCTCTGACCTTACCTATTTCTTTTACATCTTGTAAATCAATCAGGATATAATCGCCGATATTGAGATCTAAATCCCCAACTAAAAAATTATATAAGCGATCCCACTGATTTAATTGTACTTCAGCCACTTTCATAAGAGTTAAAAGTTATAAAGTGTATAAAGTTATAAAAGTCCTTCTTCTTAACACAAGCTTTATAAACTTTCAACTTTAAAACTTTACAAACTAATAATTATATTTGTTTGCGGCAAAAACTGCCAACTTTAATTTTCTCGCCTAAACTAGCGATTTTTTCATTGATCAGCTCTTCAATTGTAATATCTTCATTTTTAATAAATGGCTGCTTTAAAAGACAAACTTCTTCATACCACTTATTAACCTTGCCTTCAATAATCTTGTCTAGCATCTTGGCTGGCTTGCCCTCAGCTAAAAGCTGATCTTTATAAAGATCCTTCTCTTTATTTAATATTTCTTCAGGTATGTCTTCTGGTGCGACATATAAAGGACTTTGCGCTGCAATTTGCATAGCAATATCATGGGCTAATTTTTTAAATTCCTCATTTT
>Ga0209777_10001115_pt1 | contig 40535 bp, 48 predicted proteins | sample FrelakmetHBP12HB_FD_187147 | JGI IMG/M metagenome (GOLD analysis project Ga0209777, IMG submission 187147) | Freshwater lake sediment microbial communities from the University of Notre Dame, USA, for methane emissions studies -HBP12 HB (SPAdes)... | ecosystem: Environmental > Aquatic >...
TCCGCCGGTCGTGACCATTATGGGTCACGTGGATCACGGCAAGACGAGCCTGCTGGACGCCATCCGCCTGACCGACGTGGCCGGCGGCGAAGCCGGCGGCATCACCCAGCACATCGGCGCGTACAAGGTGCGGGTCAACGATCCCTCGTCGCCCGCGCACGGCCGCGAAATCGTATTCCTCGATACGCCCGGCCACGAGGCCTTCACCCGCATGCGCGCGCGCGGCGCCAAGGTCACGGACATCGTGGTGCTGGTGGTGGCCGCCGACGACGGCGTGATGCCGCAGACGCTGGAGGCCATTGATCACGCCAAGGCCGCCAAGGTGCCGCTCATCGTGGCGGTGAACAAGATCGACAAGCCGGAGGCCATGCCCGACCGGGTGAAGAAGCAACTGGGCGATCGCGGCCTTCTGCCCGAGGACTGGGGTGGTGATACGGTCTTCGTGGACGTTTCGGCGAAGAAGAAGACAAATCTGAACCTGTTGCTGGAGATGGTCTGCCTGGTGGCCGATATGCAGAACCTGAAGGCCACTCCCGACCGGCTGGCGACCGGCACCGTGCTGGAAGCAAAGCTGGACCGCGGACGCGGCCCGGTGGCCACCGTGCTGGTGCAGAATGGAACGCTGAGAACCGGCGAGAACTTCGTGGTCGGCAACATCTTCGGCAAGGTGCGCGCCATGTTCGACGACCGCGGGCGCGCCATGGACGAAGCGGGGCCGTCTTCACCGGTGGAGATTCTCGGCCTGGAAGGCCTGCCGCAGGCCGGCGACCAGTTCGTGGTGGCCGAACGCGAGAAGGCGCGGGAAATCTCCGATTATCGCGAGGCAAAGGCGCGCGAGGCGCAACTGGCGAAGAGCTCAAGAGTGTCGCTGGAAGGCCTAGCGCAGGCAGTGAAGCAGGAGGGCAGCAAGGAACTCAACATCATCCTGAAAGGCGATGTAGGGGGCTCGGTGGAGGTCGTCAGCGACCTGCTCAACAAGCTCTCCAGCGAGAAGGTGAAGGTCAAGGTGCTGATGGCGGCAGTGGGCGCCATCACGGAGAGCGACGTGCTGTTGGCCTCAGCCTCCAACGCCATCGTCATCGGCTTCAACGTGCGTCCGGAGCGCAAGGCGCAGGAGATGGCCGACCAGGAGAAGGTGGACATCCGCCTGCACACCATCATCTACGAGCTGCAGGATGAGATGAAGAAGGCGATGGCGGGCCTGCTCGAACCGGTGATCAAGGAGACCTACCTGGGGCGCGCCGAGGTCAAGGAGACCTTCCGCATTCCGAAGGTGGGCACGGTCGCCGGCTGCCAGGTGGCCGACGGCACCATCAAGCGCGACGCCGAGGTGCGCCTGCTGCGCGACAACGTGGTGATCTTCCGTGGGAAGATAGCCTCGCTCAAGCGCTTCAAGGACGACGCCAAGGAGGTCAGCAACGGGATGGAGTGCGGCATCGCCATCCACAACTACAATGACCTGAAGGTCGGCGATGTCATCGAAGCATTCGTCTCGGAGAGCGTTGCGGCGGTAATCTAAGGCGGAGAATCTGGACAGGGCTTCGCCATGGCGAGGCTCTTCGTTGTTATTCGTACATGCCTGTTGCCCATCTCACGCTCGAACTGAGGATGGAAGGCGCACACTCGCTGAAGGACAAGCGGCAGGTGGTGCGCAGCCTGAAAGACCGCCTGCGCGCACGCTTCAACGTGGCCGTGGCGGAGTTGGAAGCCACTGACCTGTGGCAGCGCGCCACCCTGGGAGTGGTGAGCATCTCGGACTCGCGCGATTATCTGGACGGGCTGATGAAGCAGGTGGACAGCGCCGCCAGCCGCCTTGCCGGACAACTGGGCGCGGAGATCACCGACAGCTACTACGAGATCCTCTAGGGGATTCCACCGGCGGGCGCTTCCTGCACCCGCATTCCGCTTCGCAAGCTTGACGGCAGGGTGTAGTCTATTTCGTTTACCCCATGCGGCGCGGCCGCGCCGCGAGGGAGCAAGACCATGCAATCACGCGCACAGGATCATCATCGGGAAAGACTGAGCGGGGCGATGCGCGAAGAGTTGAGCACCATCCTTGCTGGCGAGCTGGGCGATCCGCGGATCGGACTGCTCACGGTGACCGACATGGTGCTGCAACCCGGAGGCAAGGCCGTGCATGTGTACGTCGCCGTGGAAGGCGACGACGAAGAGGCGAAGCAGACCATGATGGGGCTGAGCTCGGCGACCGGCTACATCCGGCACGAGCTTGCCGAAGCCCTGGATCTGCGCGCTGCGCCGGAGCTGACCTTTCATCTGGACCGCTCTCAACAGATCGGCTCACGCATCGAGGAACTGCTGAAGCGTACGAAGAAGAAGAGAGCTCCGAAGTAACGAGGACACAGGATGCCGATGGTGGAACAGGTACTCGCCGAGATTCGAGCCCGCAAGCGCTGGCTGTTGACCTCGCATGCGCGTCCCGACGGCGACGCCATCGGCAGTGTGCTGGGCCTGGCGGCGGTGCTGCGGCAACTGGAGAAGGAGTGCGACATCGTGCTGCACGACCGCGTGCCGCACATCTACCGGTGCCTTCCCGGCGCGCAACAGATACGGACGGCGCAGCGCATCGAGAGTGCGCACTATGACGGCGCCATCATCCTGGAGTGCGACTGCACCGGGTGCACGGAGCTGGAAGGTTTCGACGGGCTCTTCCTCATCAGCCTTGACCATCACAACACGGTGCGTGAGTTCGCGGACGTGAACTGGGTGGTGCCGCACGCCGCGGCGGTCGCCGAACTTGTCTTCGAGCTGGCGCAAAGGGCTGGTGCGGAGGTTACGCGGGAGATCGCAACCTGCCTCTACACTGCGGTGATGACGGACACCGGGATGTTCTGCTTCGTGGGCACGGACGGCCGCACCTTCCGGCTGGCGGAGCAACTGGTGCAGGCAGGCGCGGACCCGGCCACAATCTCGCAGAACACTTATTTCTCGCAGTCGTTCCCAAAGATGCGCCTGCTGGGCACCGCGCTGCGCAACCTGGAGCGCGACGGCCCGCTCACCTGGATGCACATCACCCGCGATGACCTGCACGCTGCCGGCGCGATTGACGCGGACAGCGAAGGCCTGGTGAATTACGCGATCAGCATCGAGGGTGTGGAGGTTTCGGCCTTCTTCCGCGAGATGCCCAATGGAAGCTTCCGGGTGAGCCTGCGCAGCAAGGGACACGTGGACGTCTCCAAGATCGCGGAGAACTTCGGCGGAGGCGGGCATCGCTCGGCCAGCGGGCACTCCGTGGAAGGACCTCTGGAGCACGCCGAGAAGCTCGTGCTGAGCGCGCTGCGAAACCAGATGGCCTGCCTGCAGGAGAAGCCGTAGGACACCCTGCGCAGCTTTGTTAGACTCAGAGGCATGAAAGCACAAAAGGAACGCCTGGCGGAACTTCTGCTGGTGGCGGGTTGCTGTGCTTTTCTGTTCTTTGTCCGGCTGGGCGCCTTCGGGCTTCTGGGCGCTGACGAGCCCCGTTACGCACAGGTGGCCCGCGAGATGCTGGCGCGGCATGACTGGGTGACTCCCTTCCTGAACGGCCAGCCCTGGCTGGAGAAGCCTCCGCTCTACTACTGGGGCGCCATGCTCTCCTATAAGGTCTTTGGCGTGAGCGATTGGGCAGCACGCGTGCCCTCGGCGCTGCTGGCGTCGCTGATGGTTTTGGGCGTGTACGCCTGGGCGGGGCGCTGGAGACCGGCGATGCGTGTGGACGCAGCGCTGATGGCGGCCTCAGCAGCACTGGTGCTCGCCATGGCCCGTGCCGCCAGCACGGACCTGCCTCTTGCCGCTTGCTTCACCCTGGGCATGCTGGCCTGGTGGAGTTTCTACAAGACTGGAGACCGCACCTGGCTACTGGCATTCTACGGCTGCATCGCCGCCGCCACGCTGGCCAAGGGGCCGGTGGCGCCGGTGCTGGCCGTTCTCATCATCGCCGCGTTTGCCGCTGTTGTACGCGAACCGGAGAGCCTGCTGCACACACTCTGGCCGCCGGGAATCGCCGTCTTCCTGCTCGTCGGGATGCCGTGGTACGTCATGGTGCAGATGCGCACGCCGCAGTTTTTGCGAGTCTTCTTTCTCGAGCAGAACCTGGCACGGTTCGGCACGAACCGTTATCACCATCCGCAGCCGTTCTGGTACTACCTGCCGGTGATACTGGCGGCCACGGCGCCGTGGGTGGTGCTGGTGATAGCGGCAGCGGTTTCCGCAGTCCGCGAGTGGAAGCGCCATGCATGGCACGCGACCGATGAGGACGCACTACGCCTCTTCCTGCTCTGTTGGACGCTAATCCCGTTGGTCCTCTTTTCCATCTCCAGGTCGAAGCTGCCCGCCTACATTCTGCCCGCAGTACTGCCACTGCTGATTCTGGCGGCAGATTGGGCCCATTCGCAGGCGGAGCAGGAACGCCGATTGCCCTTCTGGCTGGCTGCACTGCACGGAGCGCTGGTGGCGGCGATGTGCGCGAGTGTACTGCTCCTGCCGCACTGGCTGTTGAAACGGCCGGCGCCGCTGCCCGCCATGCTCACGGCATCGCTGGCCGGGACCCTGGTGCTCGCCGGCGTGGTGCTGGCTTTGCTCGCGCGCGGCTGGCGGATGCTGTGCTTTGCAACACTGGCGCCGCTGTTGCTCTGCGTGGGGTTCCTGCTGCGACCGGCGGCGCCGGCGGTGGACGACTCTCAGTCGGCGCGGCCCGTGGACGAGTTTGTGCGCGCGCTGGGAGCGGACCCTAACCAGATGGTGGCGCTCTACGGAACGCGGCGCGACCTGGAGTACGGGCTGATGTTCTACCGCGACCGCAGGGTCTGCGTGTACCGCCCGCTCGAGCCCGGACAGCCGGAAGACGTCCGGATACCGGCCGAAGAGCACCTGGTGATCGTGCGCGAAGGCCAGGGGACGGAGCTTGCGCAGCTGCTCGCCGGACGCTCCGTCCAGTTCACCGGCTCCTACCGCCTGCAGCACCTCGAAATCTACCGGGTGGAGGCACAACCCAAGTGAAGCTTGTTGGCCGCCAAGGTTCGGCAGCTTTGCTCCTGTACGCGCGCAGCATGTAGAATTCCCCGCGTGCGCTGCGCGGATACGCGTGCGCCCGCTTCCCATGGAGATCTTCGACCTTCGCCACTTCAATGCGAACGACCTGCGTCCGCTGCTCGCGGACGAGGCGGAACAATGGCTGGAGAAGCTCGATTGGGACTATGGCACGTCGTCAGAGATGATTCTGCGCTACGTTGGAGCGCGCATCCTTCCAGGCTACGTCGCGGTAGAGCGCGGCCGCATACGGGGTTATTGCTTCTTCGTGTATGAAGGCGCCAAGGGCGTGATCGGTGACATTTATGTGGACGCGGAAGGGCTGGACGGCGAGCGACGCTGGCAGGTGGAGCGCGAACTGCTGGAGCATGCCATCGAAACGCTGCAACAGTCTCCGGGCATCCATCGCATTGAGACCCAGCTTCTGCTGCGCAAGACCGGCGAGGCGGTGGCGCCGTTCTTGGCCAGCGGCTTCCGGCGCTACCCAAGGATTTTCATGTCGCTGCCCCTGGCGGAGTGGCCTCACCCGGTTCGTGAGCTGTCTCCGGAGGTTGAGATCAGGCCGTGGAACGAGCTCGACTACCAGCCGGCGGCGGCGCTCATCGCGGAGGCCTACCACGGCCACGTGGACAGCGACATCAACGACCAGTACCGCAGCGTGGCGGGCTCGCTGCGTTTCCTGAACAACATCGTGCGCTTTCCGGGTTGCGGCCTATTCGATGCGCAGGCATCCTTCGTGGCGGTGCATACGCCGGCGCGGCGGCATATCGGAGTGATTCTCTGCTCGCGGGTGCGCCCGGACGTGGGACACGTGACCCAGGTGTGCCTGCAGCCGCAGTTTCGCGACCGCGGGCTGGGCGAGCGCCTTATCCACGCCTGCCACGACGCAGTGCGCAAGCGCGGCGGCCGCGCCCTCTCCCTGACCGTGACGGAGGCCAACGCGCGCGCCGTGGCGCTATACCGGCGCCTGGGGTTCGAAACGCATCACATCTTTGACGCCTTCGTCTGGGAAGGGTGACGAACCCGCAGGCTTGGGGTTATTCTTCCTAGGGCGGCGCACGACGAGCTGTTACAGAAGCCGTCACCCCGAATCCTCCGCCGACAATTCGAGTCCTTCTGCCGACGGCCGTGTTTGCATGGAATAAAGAACGTGGTTTGAGGAGGTTGACATGAGAAGACTGATTGGTACGGCGGTGGTGCTATTGCTGCTAGCGGCCCCTGCCTTCGCGCAAAAGGGCCATGGCGACGAGCATCAAGGCCAGATGCATAGCGTGGGCGGCGGATACGTGCCCTCGCACGGCCCGGCACCTTCACACACGCCGCCAAAGACGATGGAGCAGGTTAAGGTCAATAAGGGCCACGACGAGCATGTGATGCACAACTGGTCAGACGAGAACGGGCACCCCAATGCTCCGCACGTTCACCAACCCATGGGACAGGCTGGACATGAGCAGTGGGTGGGCTATTCCACCTTCCGCGAGGAGACCCGCCTGCACCTTGACCGCCCCTGGGAGCACGGGCGCTTCCCGGGTCGTTTTGGCCGCAGCTATGTGTACCGCATCGGGGGCGGAGGGCCAAGACGCTTCTGGTTCGGGGGCTGGGCCTTCGCGATCTTTGAGCCGGAGTGGGGCTACTGCGACGGCTGGCTCTGGGACAGCGATGACATCGTGCTCTACGAAGACCCGGGTGATCCGGGCTGGTACCTGGCCTACAACGTGCGCCTGGGGACCTATGTGCACGTGATGTACATGGGGCCGATGTAAGCGCCCCGGGAACAACGAAGCCGGAGAACGATCTCCGGCTTTCTTGCTTGAAACAGCGCCATATGCGCTGCACCCGCACAGACTGTCATTCTGAGGCGAAGCGCAGCGGAGCCGAAGAATCTGCTGTTCCGAAACAATTCAAAAGCAGATCCTTCACTTCGCGGCCAAAGACAGGCCACTCGTTCAGGATGACAATCTAGATAGGGACGCACCGATTCTGAAACCGCTTCCAGCCGGTGTCGATTCGCTTCAGCGCTTGAGCAGCCACATGAACCAGCCCGCAGCGATCACTCCGCCGAGGAACCATACGAAGCATTTCAGACCGTAGCGGACCATCTCGCGCGGCGTATTGCGCTGCGAGATGCCAAAGACCACCGAGGCACAGACGGCGAAGATGAGGACGGCGGAAAAGTGCGACAGTTCAAGCGGCTTCATTTCTTCTTCCCGATAGCGATGTGATAGGCATCAATCATGGCGACGATGTTGAGGAGTCCGGCGACCACGATGTACTTGGTGCCGTAATCGGCGACGGCGCGTTGCACCGCGCCCTGGCCCCAGTCAAAGGAGCGGGTCAGCAGGTAGAGACCTCCAATGCAGACATTTCCCAGGAAGCCGAGGATGTCGAGCAGGTTCCCGAAGTTGGAGGTGTACACCTTGCCCTGCATCGCCAGCCCGCAGAAGAACAGCGTGAGGATGGATGCCTGGATGAGCGCGCCGCGCACATAGCGGCGCTGGACGTAATGTCCAAGGCCGGGAACCAGCCACCCCAGGGCGAGGACGATGATGCTGAAGGTGGTCAGGGGATAGCGCTGCGTCTCCGGCGCCTGCTTGGTCTTCTCGATAGTAGCCATTAGAGGATCACAATCTCATTCTGAATGCGCCCGGTCACCTGCGCTGCACCATCGTGGATGAGCACGTTTACCTCGCTGCGCACGCCGAACTCGGGCAGGTAAATTCCGGGCTCTATAGAGAATATCGTATTTGGCAGGACTTGGCGGACATCCTGCGTCTCCAGGTTGTCCATGTTGGCGCCGTTGCCGTGGACGCTGGTGCCGATGTTGTGCCCGGTGCGGTGGACGAAGTACTGGCCGTAGCCGTCCTGCTCGATGACCGCGCGGGTGGCGGCATCCACCTGCCAGCCCTCGATGCGGCGCTTCTCGGCGAAGGCCTTCTGCACAACGGCCACTCCGGCGTCGCGCGCTTCGCGCACGGTGCGGAAGATCTCCAGGTGCTTCTGGCTGGGCGTGGGCCCGAGGAAGGCGGTCCAGGTGATGTCGTAATAGACGGCGCCGGGCGTGTCCTTCTTCGCCCATAGGTCAATCAGCAGGAAGTCGCCGGGGCGCACAGGCTTGCTGGACTCTTTGGTCGGCCCGTAGTGCGGATCGCCGCTGTTGGCGTTCACGCCGACGATGGGCAGGTCATCGGTGACAAGGTGCTCGCGCTGGAAGGCCTCGCCGAGCCATTGCTGGATGCCGAACTCGTCCCAGCCGCCATTGCGAACGCGACGGCCGACTTCGGCGAACGCGGCGGGCAAGATCACGTCAATGGCGTCGCGCGCAGCGAAGTGGCTGGCAATCTGCTCCTCGGTGAGCGTGGCCTCGAACTCCGAGACCAGATCGGCAGAGCTCACGACCTCGGTGCCAAAGCTGCGGATCAGCTCCAACATGCCGCCGTCCACCAGCGAGACGTACATGATCTGGTTGTTGGGCGAGTACTGCATGGCGACCTTCTTGTAAGGCGCCAGCAGGTCACGAAGCTTCTGGTGTAGCTCCTGCCAGGGCCCGTAATGCTCCTGGCGGCCGGGGAGCGAGTCGAGGTGGTGCGGTTCCACCCGGTGGTTCAACTTCACGGGCTCGCCCGAGGCGGGGATGAGGTAGAACCAGCGCCGGCTGACGTGCATGGTGGGGGAGAGCCCCAGAATGCTGTAGGCAATCTCGTCGCGGTGATGATGATCGTAGAAGAGCCAAGCGTCCAAACCCTGGTCGCGCAGGGCCTGCTGCATCTGTTCGAACTTCATGGCAGGGTCAATTGTAGCGCGCCGGAGGCGATTGCGGCGGAGGATTGCGCGCGAGCGGAATGCGCGCCTCAGGCGATGGTGCGTTCATCGCAGGGGCTGTCTGAGATTCCCCGGGGGCAGTCCCATGGTGGTCTTGACCAGCTGTGGAGCATTCCCCGTACTGCAGCTACGGAAGGCAGGAAAGCTCCAGTACCTGTCGTGAATCGTTGCCTTAGTCCGCAGCTCCGGGGAAAGCCGGCGGTGGCTATAAGGCAGCGGCGTTGTGCACGGGACTCTTCGCGCCCGCGGAGGGTTTCGCGCAGGACTTCTGGTCGTACATTGCCTGGTCGGCGCGGCGCATGATGTCATCCCGTCCTTCACCGGCCTTCCATTCGGCCACGCCGAGGGCGGCGGAGACCCGCACCGTCCTGCCGCCCCGCTCGGTGGAAATCTCGTAGTCGCCAAGCAGCCAGCTCCTCATGGGCCCGACGCGCTCAAGAGCGCCGGTCAGGGCGCAGTCGAGGACGAGCACAAACTCGTCTCCTCCCCACCGGCCCACCACGTCGTCCGAGCGCGAGGAGGCACGCAGTTCGCCGGCAAACTGCTGCAGCAGGCCGTCGCCGGCAAGGTGGCCGTAGCGGTCGTTCACCTCCTTGAATCCATCGAGGTCGAGCATGACCACCGAGAAGCAGCCGCCGGCGGCAATGCGGCGGTCAATCTCGCCCTCCACCTGGCGCCGGTTGACGAGATTCGTGAGCGGGTCACGCCAGGCAAGCTCTTCGGCCTCCACCAGCCGGGCGCGGTAGTTGTGGACCTGCGCCTGCAAGCCCAATACCGCGGCCTGAACCTCGCGTGTCATCTGCTCAATGCAGTTCCTCATGACACCTGCGTTCTTGAGGACTGATGCCCTCATCTGCGAAAGGTCGTCGAGGCTGGCGGTGGTCTGCAAGTTGGAAGTGAGCTCGCTGAAGCGCGCGGCATAGCGTTGATCGCGCTCTCCGACCGACTCCGCGGTGGAGGCCAGCACCATCATAAGCTCCTTCACCTCGGCCGTCCTGCCCTTGGAATACTGCTCCACTTGTGCCGCCCAATGGCGCAGCTGGCCAGGGGCCAGCCTTCCCATCTCCTCGGCGGCGGAGGGCGGGGCGGTGGACACCATCTGCTCGGAGAACCGTTCGAGCTGCTCCTGCAGGCCGTTGCCCAGGGCAGGACAGGCGCGCACGCTGGATTCGCCCATGGCCTCCAGGACGGCGCGAAAGGCCTCCAGGGCCCTGTCCAGCAGCATGGCCGATTCGTCTTCCAGATACCTTCTCAATGAGATCACGCTGAACCGTCCGTGCCGCCAGCCGACGGATTCGAAGCGGGGAGAATGTATGCTCCGGCGAGGCAGCTACTCCTTCATCGGCAGTCCTAGTAGGCCGCTTTAGCTGCGCGGCGCGGAGTCTTCTTGAGGAGCTGGTTGCGAATCCTGGGGCTGACGGTCTCACAGGCGGTACGTAGTACGAGTCGCGGAGCCTGCTCGCGGATGGAGCGGAGCAGCGGAATGGCGAACTTAGGGTTGTACTTGGCCGACTCGCGCAGTAGCCAGCCGAGCCCTTTCTGAACCATCAGGTCCTGGTCATCGAGCAGACGCCGGCAGACCTTCGCGATGGCGTCCGCAAACATCCTGGAACGTGCACCACGGATGAGAGAAACAGCGGCGGCGCGGCGGTGCCAGCGATGCGGCGAGCGGCTCCAGGCAAGCGCACGGGCGTGGCGCCGCGGCTGGTCCACCATCATCGGCCCAATGAGGTAATGGCAGAGAGCGTCGTGGTCCGCCCACGTGCTCACGCGGTCCAGCCAGGATTCAAAGAGCCGAAAATCAGCGGGAGTCAGATCGCCGACAGAGTTCTCCAAAAAAAGAACCGCGAGGACTTTTTCTTCGAACACGTTGCCGCGGAATAGCTCGTCGGCCACGCTGACCAGGCGGGCACCGCCGGCATCGTGCCGGATGACCTTGCAGAAGCGGCGCGCGAGCTTGCGCAGCTCGCCGGTGTACCAGCCGCGCGAGGTGATCTCGTCCTTGAAGAACTTCTCCACTTCGGCGGTATGCGGGGCCGCAGCGCCGTCAACCAACACCTTGCGCAGGTGGTCCGCGATGTAGCTGGCCGGCTTGCTCACTGTTCCCTCTCAGGCCCATGCGGCAGCAGGACTACGACCGCTGGTCCTCGAAGAGCTGGTCCTGCCTGGGCGCGGCAGTGAACAGACTCACCACCACCAGTGAAACCAGCGAAGCGATGAGCGCGGGGAAGATTGCATCGCGCTCCGCCAGCGGGCCCAGCAGACTGCGCCCCTGGTCCCAGAATACCGTCATCGCCGTGCCGCAGGCGATGGAAACCACCGCTGCCTTGGCGGTGGCGCGTTTCCAGAAGAAGGCTGCCATCACCACGGGCGTGATGGCCGCCGAGTAAATGGTGTAAGCGTACATGGCCTTGGCCAGCACCGACTCCAGCCGCAGGCCCTGGTAGAGCGCCCATCCACCGAGCGCGATCACAAGGATGCGCGACACGAACAATACGTTCTTCTGCGAGGCCTTCGGATTCAAGAAGCGCGTGTAGACGTCGTTGATCAGGTTGGTGGCGGGCGAGAACAGGTAGTTGTTCGCGGTGGAGATTACCTTCGCAAAGACCGCGCCCATAAGGAGCGCGCCCATCACCGGCGGCAGGTAGTTGCGCGCCGTGTAGGGGATGATCTCGCGCGGATTGAGCGCCGCTCCCGGATGCATCTGGTAGAGCGCCGAACCGATGACCGCCACCGTGACGATGAGGGTCTCCAGCAGGCCTGTGCCGACGAACCAACCCGCCACCGCCATCTTGGCCGCGCGCTCACTCTTGGCGGAGAAGAACTTCTGATACATGGACTGGTTGCCGATCATGAGCAGGAAGGTGGGGACGAAATACTCCAGCGCCTTGATGAGCGCTTCGCGGGTGTTCTGCGGGCCGCCGGGGGTGGCGCGACCCCATTCGCCGAGCAGGGTGAAGTGGGTGGCGGGCAGGACGGCGTGCAGTCCGCTCCAACCGCCCACGAGCGACAGAAGCACCGGCAGCGCGGCGAAACCGATGACGCTGATCAGCAGGCCGATGGCGACATCCATGTAGGCCACGCTCGACATGCCGGCCAGCGCGGTGAAGAGGATGACGAAACCGGCGATAATGATGGTGCCGGTGTCCTTGGCCACCGAGGGAAAGATGAGGTGCATGATGTCGCCACCGGCGCGGAACTGGTAGCTGGTGATGGCAGTGTAGGCGAAGAGGATGGCGATGGTGCCGAGGACGCGCGCCGTCTTGTTGTAACGGGTCTCCAGCAGGTCGGGGATGGTGAACTGCGCGAACTTGCGGGCGCGCGGCGCCACAAAGTAGATGATGAGCAGTCCCAGCCATCCGCCGCAAGGCTGCCAGAGCGCGGCAAAGCCGTTGCGGAAGGCGTTCTCCGCGCCGGCAAAGAGCGAGCCAGCACCGATCCACGACGCAAGCAGGGTGAACACCAGGACGTAGGCGGGGAGCGAGCGCCCGGCCACCAGGTAGTCAGCCTTGGTCTTGACCTTGCGCATCTGCGCCACGCTGACTGCGAGCAGCACCACCACGATGACTCCCACCACCACGATGTAAAGGTTCATCCTGTCCTCTCGATCTTCCTCTTGTCGGCGGTCAGCTTCAGCCGCCGCCGCACTTCCTCTGCATCCAGCCCGGAGATCCGGATCACCTTATTGCGCCCGGTCTCCCCGGCGGCAATCGTAACCGACGAACGCGAAACTCCCAAGAGCTTTGCAAGAAATTCCACGCAGGCTTGGTTGGCCTTGCCCTCCACCGGCGGCGCGGTGAGGGCAATCTTGAGCACGTCGCCCAGTTCGCCGACGACGGCGTTGCGGCTGGCGCGGGGCTGGACACGGATGGCGAAGCTCGCACCCTGGGGCGTATCGCGGATGGGGATCATGGCCTGTGGACCCGCTCGCCGAAGATGGCGGTCCCCACGCGCACGCAGGTGGAGCCCTCCTCGATGGCCGCCTCGAAGTCGTGCGACATGCCCATGGAAAGCTCCTGCAGGCCAACCTGCGGCATGCGCAGCGCCGCCAGTTCCTCGCGCAGCTTGCGCAGCCTGCGGAAGAACGGCCGCGCGCCTTCCGGATCTTCAGTGAAGGGCGGCACGGTCATGAGCCCGCGAAACTCCAGGTTCGCCAAGCGCGGCGCGGCCTGAAGCAGCGCGCGCAGTTCGGCGGCGTCAGGCGCGAGTCCGGTCTTGGCTTCTTCGCCGCCTATGTTGATCTCAATCAGTATGGGCAGGCGACGCTTGATCTGCGCAGCCGCGGCGTTCAGGCGCTCGGCGAGCTTCAGGGAGTCCACGGAATCCACCGCCTGGAAAAGTGCGACAGCCTTGGCGGCCTTGTTTGATTGCAGGTGGCCGATGAGGTGGAACTCGGCCTTGGCGATGTCGAACACGTCGCAGACGGCCGCCGACGCTTCGGTGGGCGAGCCGGCGCTCAGCGTGGCGTGCTTGGACTGAAACTCCTGCACGCGGTTTTCGCCGAAGAGGCGCTGGCTGGCCTCATAGGCCTCGCGGATGCGGTCGGCGGGCATGGTCTTGCAGACGGCCATCAGCGACACTTCGCGGGGGTCGCGGCCGGCGCGCCGGGCGGTATTGGCAATGCGGTCGCGGACGCGCGCAATGTTCTCTGCAATGGACATCAATGAATTCTAACCATTGGCGCGAGCGCGCGGCAGGGGAAAATGCACGACCGAACGAGCGCGATGAAAAAGCCCCCGCTTGCGCGGGGGCCAAGTTGAACTTGCGATTTACAAACCTAGAAGGAGAAGCGAACCGCCAGCTCGATGTTGCGCGGGCCGCCGCCGCCGAGGAACGGGTTGCCCGTGGCAACATCCGGCGTGGCCGTCGGCTGGAGGTAACCGCTGCCCACGATCTGTCCACAGGAATGGCCCACCGGACAGCCAGCTACTGTGCCAGGTACAAAGACGCCGCTGGCGAGCACGTCAGTGCCGAAGTTCGGCATGAGCGGATTGGTGAAGTTTGGGTGGTTGAAGAGATTGAAGAAGTCGGCGCGGAGCTGCATGGTCAGCCACTCACGCAGCTTGGTGGTCTTGGAGATGGAGAAGTCCACGTCAGTATAGTTCGGTCCGCGGAAGGCGTTGCGCGGCGTGTTGCCAAAGTGCTCGCTGCCCGACACGCAACCTCCGGCAGTGTTATCCCAGCCGCAGGATCCTGTGAACGCGGTTTGGTTGAGCAGGTTCATCCCGCCAGTGCCGCTGTAGACAAGGGACCTATTGATATCGGGACGGCCGAACCACTCGCCCGTGCCGTTATAGTCAGCTTCGTAGAGGTAGCTGACGTTGAAGGGCTGACCCGTGGAGTAGATGAAGGTCCCATCCAGCGCCCAGCCCTTGGTGATCCAGGTGGCGCCACCAAACTTGGGTATCTGGTAGGTCCACAACCACTCAATACGATGCCGCGTATCGAAGTTTGAGCTCGCCCGCTCCGCAGAAGGGTTGGCGCTGTTGTCGGGCTGCGCGGCATTGGGAACGTAGTCGGAGCCGTCGCTGGCGTTGTCAATGGAATGGCCCCAGGTGTAGTTCAGGGTCGAGGTCAGTCCGTGCCAGTTGCGTATGCGCAGGCTGGCCTGCAGAGAGTTGAAGCTCGAGCTGGCGGTAGTTTCAACCTGGTTGATGTACTCGAAGTCGGGCCAGGGGTGCGGGCCTCCGGGAGGACCCTGGTTGATGTCGCGGAAGCGGAAGAGGTTGCGACCGATTGAACCGACGTATCCGACCTGGAACGCCAGGTTGCTGGTGATCTGGTGCTCCACGTTGAGGTTGTAGTTCTGCAGGTAAGGCGTGGTCAGCTTCGGGTCAACCGTCCAAAGATCGTACGCAAACGAGAAACCGCTGAAGACCGGCACGCTGTCCTGAATCAAGCCGGTCACGCCGGGATAGTAACCGAAAGTATTGGTGGCCACTCCCGGGTTGTAAGCGTTGTACGGGATCTGGCCGATGAAGAAGTCCTGCGAGTAGGCGTCATAGAACATGCCGTAGCTGGCGCGCACCACGGTGCGGCCCTTGCCGGTCAGGTCATAGGTAAAGCCTACGCGCGGCGCGAAGTTCTTGTAATCCTTCGGGTACAAGGTGCTGGGGCCGCCAGCCCCGCCCACCGGCACCAACCCTCCATTGCCTCCATTGGCGGTGGGGTCGAAGAGCGTGAAGCGGTTGTATTCCTCGCCCAGGACGCCGAAGTAATCCCAGCGGATGCCATAGTTCAGCGTCAGGCGCGGGGTCACGCGCCAGGAATCCTGCGCGTAGAGGCCGCTGCTGTTCTGGTAGGTGTAGCGCTTGGAGGTCGGATTGGAAGGATCCGGCGATGCGGCGGCGCCGCCGTCGGGCGTGCCGGCGATGAACGCATCAAGATTGGCGAATTTCAGTTTTCCGCGGTAGCCGGTATCGAAGAAGCTCTTGACGAAGGTCCGGCGGTACTCGTAGCCGAATTTCCAGTTGTGCGAGCCGTGGGTGTAGCTCACGTTGCCGAAGCCCTGCCAGTTGTCGTCCACGCGCCCGCGTGGATCGCTGGTCGTGGCTCCAACGCTGCCGGTACCGTCTTCGAAAACGATAAGCGGCAGACCGTAGTCCACGCTGGTTGCGCCGGCGGGCAGCGTGTCCAGCCCGATGCTGCCCGGGTTGAAAGTGCGGTCCTGGGCAAGGAAGTCTTCGTGATAGCGGTTGAACCCTCCGCGCAGCTCAATCACCAGATTCGTGCTCGGCATGGTGGTGTAGGAGAGCGAGAGAATGTTCACGCGCACCGGCGAGTAGGTGTTGTAGCCTCCGGCCGAGGCCAGCGCCAGCGGGAAGCTCTGGTTGGAGTTCCCGAAGAAGTAGCGCCCGGTCAGCAGGTCGGTGGGGCTCAACAGGTGCAGGTGCTGGTCAATCTTCCCGATGAAGCTGTCGATTGTATTGTTGAAAGGCACCGGGAGGAAGCCGCTGCTGCTGCAGCCGCCCGACGGGCAGCGCCACGGATTCAGATCCAGTATCTTCTGGATCACCGGATTGACCACGCCGCCATTATCGGCGATCGCCTGACTAATCTGGGCATCAGTGGGTGCGTTGGCCGCTTGCGGCAGGCTGCCGTCCTCGCGCTGGCCCTCGTAGGCGGCGTACCAGAAAGACTTGTCCTTTACGAAGGGGCCGCCGGCCGAACCGCCGAACTGGTGATTGAGAAAGGTGTTCTTGGGCTGATCGGCCGTGTTGAAGAAGTTGCGCGCGCCGAGCGCGTCATTGCGGAAGTACTCATAGAAAGAACCGTGTATCTGGTTGGTGCCGGACTTGGTGACGAGATTGACGATGGCGCCGGAGTTGCGTCCAAACTCGGCGTCCGCGCCGGAGATGACCGGGATCTCGGCCAGAGCATCGACCGGAAGGAGTGTCGCCGGCGTGCCATAAACGCCTGCCTGGTTGATGGACGGCAGGTTGCGGTAGCTGTCGTTCATGTCGGTGCCGTCGATCAGGTAGTTGTTGGAGCGTCCGCGACTCCCGTTCACGCTGAACAGGCCGTAGGAGCCGGGAGAATCGGTGGAACCCACCGGGTCGCCGGTAGCTCCGGCAACCATGGAAAGCAACTTGGTGAAGTCGCGGCCGTTCACCGGCAGTTCCTCCGCCTGTGATGCCTCGATGGTGCCGCCCATGGTGTTGGTGGAGGTCTCCACCAGAGGCACCTCGGCGGTCACTTCAACGTGTTCCGCCACCTGGCCGGGGGTCAGCTTGGCGTCAGCGCGCTGCGGAGTGCCGACGCTGACGGAAATGCTGGTCAGCGTCATGGTGCGGAACCCTTCCTTGGAAATGGTGACGCTGTAACTGCCCAGCGGCAGTTCGCTCACCACGTACTCACCCATGTTGCCGGTGGAGGTGCTGCGGGAGAGGCCGGTGGCGGGACTCGCTACCTTGACTTGCGCGCCCACCACAGCGGCGCCGGACGAGTCCGTGACTGTGCCTTGAATGCTGCCTCGGAAAGTCTGTCCCATCAGACAGCAGGAAACGGTGAAGAGCAGCAGAAACAATACAATCAGCGAGCGGCTTTTCATGGCCTGACTCCTTGTGATTTGTCTTTCCTGTTGAACAACAAAACTCCAAGAATGGCGCCTAGCATAGCACGTTTGTTTCCGCAGGGTGAACAGGATTAGTCCTGAGATGACAGGGACTTTCCGCGGATTTCCACTATGGTGACAGCGTGCCGCAGCGAGTAGAGCGGCGCGCGAGGCGGCCCTGGTCGTCCGCACGGTGTGCGGCTGGACGCAAGAAGAACGGCGCCCCGAAGAGCGCCGTTCCTTGATGCTGATCCTTCTCCCGCCGTGCAGGATCAGGATGATCGCTGCGGCCTTTCGGCAAGCTCTGGGTCACGCCCGCAAAGCGCGATCACATGATGGCCGTCGGCGGAGCCGGATCCTCAGGACGGCCGGCATTGGCCAGCGGCACCTTGATCATCACCGTGATCAGAATGGCCAGCGCAATGATGGCGGTCAACCATGGGGCCTTCTCCATCAGACTCGCGTAACTTGGCATCGAAGGCAGGACGCTGTACATCTTGTGCTCGTGGCGATAGCCGACGATGGCAGCCACCACGAGTCCGCAGAGCGCTTCGCCTGCGATGAGCCCTGAGGCAGTGAGAACCCCGGCGTTTTCGACGCGCGCCTTCTGCGCGTCATTCAATCCCCTGCGGTCGCGGAACTTGTCAGTGGCCCACCGCACCAGTCCACCGATGAAGATGGCGAAGGTGGTGCCGAGCGGGAGGTACATACCCACCGAGAAGAGCATGGGGCTGCGCACTTGGATCAGGATGAGGGCAAAGCCCATCAGGATTCCGACGATGACCAGCGGCCAGGCCATGTCGCCGCCGACGATACCCTTGGAGAGCATGGCCATCAAGCCGGCTTGCGGGGCGGGCAGTTCGGCGCTGCCGAAGTGGTATGCCTTGTCCAGGATCATCAGCGGAAAGAACAGGACGAGCGATGCGACGATGACGCCCAGGATGTCGCCAATCTGCATCTTCGAGGGCGTGCCGCCAAGGATGTGCCCGACCTTCAGGTCCTGGAGCATTTCGCCGGCCACGGCAGACGAGACGCAGACCACTGCGGCAACCCCCAAGACTGCGGCAACACCTCCAATGCCGGAAACACCGAGCGCGACCATCAGCAGCGCGGCGACTACCAGCGTGCACAAGGTCAGTCCGCTGACCGGGTTGTTGGAGGAGCCGATCATGCCTACCAGGTTGCCGCTGACGGCTGCGAAGAAGAACCCGAGAATGATCATCACCACCGCGGCCACAATCGCGCCAGTGATCACCTTGGAAGCAGCCAGGTTGCCGGCGCCATGAATGAAGTACCAGTAGAGCCCGACCATTGCGACCAGCACCACCGCAACGCCGAGGAAGACCACCTTTGCGCTCAGGTCGTTCTCGGTGCGGTCGGCCGCTTCATGCGATGCGGTGGACTTTCTGAGGTCGCTGATGGCGCGGGCGATGCCGACGCCGAGCTGCTTCCTCATTTTGAAGAGAGTGAATGATGCGCCGACCAGCATGCCTCCCACAGCGATGGGTCGCACGATGGAGAAGTAAATGGCCGTGGCCAATTGCGCCCACGAAAGGGGGTGGTCCGCAGGTTGCGCCGCCTGTATGTACGGCCCGACGGTATAGGTGAGGAGTGGAACCAGCAACCCCCAGGCGAGCACGCCGCCCGCGAAGTTCAACGCGCCCAAGCGCGGGCCGATGATGTAGCCGACACCGAGGTAGGCGGGGCTGATGTCCGGCGCGGCGAAGGTGGTGGCGCCTCCGGTCAGTGTGCTGGCAACCTTGGGAACGGTGCTGGTACGCAGCAAGAGGCTCTTGCCGAGCGCGCCAATCTTCACCGGGAACACATTACTGGAGTTGAAGAAGTTGAGCTGGCCGAGCAGGTAGAGGATTCCGCCGAACCCCATGTTGGCGAAAAGTATCTTAGCCGCCTTGGCGCCTTGCTGTCCCGCCTTGTGAATCTCCGATGCAGCGACGGACTCGGGGAATGGCAGCTCGGGGTCTTCCACCATCACGCGCCGCAGCAGTGTGACGAACAGAATGCCCAGCAGACCGCCGATGAGCATCAGCGCCACCGAGGCCCAATAGCGCTCGCGCGTCAGGCCGGGCCAAATGCCGGCCATGACGAATGCAGGAATGGTGAATACGGCGCCGGCCGCCACCGACTCGCCAATCGAGCCGACGGTACGGGCCATGTTCTCTTCCAGCAGCGACCCGCGCAGAATCTTCAACAATGACATGCCGATGACCGCCGCCGGATAAGTGGCGGCAATGGTCATGCCGGCGCGCAATCCCAGGTAAGCGTTGGCCGCGCCGAGCAGAGCAGTCATGAAAAGACCAAGGAGGATCGCCCGAACGGTGAACTCCCGCATGGGCATGTTGGCTGGCACGTAGGGTTTGTGGATTCGCGGGGTAGTACTTGCGCTCATGGTAGGTCCTTTGCGTACATTTAAGAGCTGACTTGGAAGAAAACGCACGTTAGCACGCGCAGCCGTCTTAACACAAGTGCAACAAAGCACTCCGGCGATTTTCGCGAGTCACGAAACCCCGGATTGCCGGGGCGCCGGGAAGGCTCTATACTGATGGCAGTTGCCGCAGCGAGCAGTCAACTCGCGGCAGTTGAAGCGGCAAGGAGGCGCGTCTTCAGCAGTACTGGAGACAGGGTCCGTGTGCACGGGATCCACACCGTGCATCGAAGTCCGCTGGCCGTCCCTGTTCTGGGCGGCGCGGCCGGAAGCCTGCTTGCGGCACTTTTCCCCTCCGATTGCCGCATCTGCCGTGCGCCGCTGCTCAATTTCTCCCGCCTGCCTGTCTGTGTCCCGTGCCTTGATTCCATCGTTCCTCCGGATCTACCGCGCTGCCATAAGTGCGGAGACGCGCTCGCGTTGCGTGAGCCGGGATCCGAGTGCATGACCTGTGCGCGCAACGAGAGGTACTGGAAACGGGCGGCGAGCTTCGGCGCTTACGACGGCGTTCTGCGCGGCCTGGTGCACCTGCTGAAGTACGACGGGGTGCGTCCGGCGGCACGCAAGCTCGGCGAGATTCTAGCAGCGGGCGCTGCGGCCATCGCCGGCCAGGTCAGCGCCGCTGAGATTCTGCTGGTGCCGGTGCCACTGCATCGCCACCGCCAAGGCGAGAGGGGATTCAACCAGGCAGAGATGATCGCCGCACACGCGCGGCCGCGGCTGCCACCTTTGCTTGGGCGCGATGTGCGAGTGGAAACGGGCGCGCTCATACGCCGCCGGCCAACCGACTCGCAGGTGGGGCTGACGCTGCAGCAGCGCCAGGAGCAGATGCGTGGATGCTTCGAGGTTGCGGCGCCGGCGCGGGTGAAGGGCCGCGGAGTTTTACTGGTGGACGACGTGCTCACCACCGGGGCCACGGCCTCCGAGTGCGCGCGCGTGCTGTTGCGTGCTGGAGCCGCCGGCGTATGGGTACTGACGGCGGCGCGCACAATGAGAATCGATGTTCGGCTGGAGCCGTCTGAGGACGGATCCGTCAGCGTAGTGGGTGCAGTGAAGGTATGAAGCTCGACGGCCACAGATCGTTTGCAAGTTCGCAGAGCGTCGCCTACCCGGCGATGCTGGCGCCGGTGCTGGTGCTCAACGCATCGTATGAGCCCATCAACATCTGCGCCGCGCGGCGCGCCATCGTGATGGTGCTGAAGGGCGTGGCCATGACCGAGGAGGTCAACGGGCACTTCCTGCACTCCGCCCGGGTCTCCATGCGCGTGCCCAGTGTCATTCGTCTGCTGGAGTACCGCCGCATCCCGCACCAGACGCGTGCGCTTTCGCGCAAGAACATTCTGATGCGCGACCGCAACACCTGCCAGTATTGCGGCGTGGTGCTGCCCTCCGGCGAACTCACGCTGGACCACGTGGTGCCGCGTTCGCGAGGCGGCTCAAGCACCTGGGAGAACCTCGTCGCCTGCTGCCATCAGTGCAACCGGACGAAAGGCAACTCCCTCGGGCAGGAGTGCGGGATGAAGCCGATTCGCGAGCCCAAGCCGTTCAGCCTCCACACCAGCCGCCACATCATGCGCATGATGGGTCGCTCGGACGCGCGCTGGAGAAAGTACCTGTACTTCTAGAAGCAGCTTCGCGCAACCTAAGCCTTCACACCTCGGAACAGGCCTGCGGCGAATCATCTCAGCACGCAGCGGGCGCGGACCCGTGCTGCGGAAAAGGCAGGGAGATTCCGGCACTCCGTTGCATGGCGGCTTCTTTGCGGTGGATGTGACGTGCGCCGTGCCCCCCGTCCACCGCCTGAATGCTACGATAGTGGACGATGTCCTCTCCTCCCCAGGTCCAGCAGAACGGTGCGGCAGCAGCACCGGCTCCCGCCCCCGCAGTCGCCCCGGCTGCCGACGTGGTGCAGACGTCACCTCTTCAGAGGTGGCTGTCGCGATCGCTGGTGGGAACGCTCAAACGCCACGGCTGGGCCACCATCAAGTATCTGGTCACCACCGAGGTGCACACCTACGCCTTTTCGGTGGCCGCCAACGCGATTCTCTCCTTCGTGCCTGCCGTAGTGATGTTGATGACGCTCTCGCTACGCGTCTTTCATTCGCAGGCGATGTTCCGGGCGGTGAAGGGCATTTTGGGCGCTTTCCTGCCGGTTTACAGGCAGGAGGACTTCAACTTCATCTTCGGCACCATCTACACGAGATGCGTCAAGGGTCACTCGCTGCAAGTCTTCTCCCTCATCATGCTGTTCATCAGCTGCACCGGCGTCTTCCTGCCACTGGAGGTGGCCCTGAACAAGGTGTGGGGCTTCAAGGCCGACCGATCTTACTTGAGGAACCAGATCGTCTCGCTGGGATTGGCGCTGGCGTGCGGAATGCTGGCACTGCTCTCGATCGGCGCGGTGGCAGGTGTGCTGGTGCCAACGGGGGGAGCACAGAACCTGTTCGGCGAATACCTCGGGAGTGGATTCCTCTTCCGCGCGGCGAGCGGGATCAACGGCGGCATCACGTTCCTGGCGATGAAGGTCCTTGGATTGATTGCCAGCATCCTAGTCTTCCACCTCGTCTTCTGGCTGCTGCCGAACGGAAAGGTGCCAGCGTTGGCGGTGATGCCGGCCGCCATCGTCACCGGCATCACCTGGGTGGCGCTGGAAGAGGTCTATGTTCTATTTCTGCCGCTGCTCAACTTCCGCGACACCTACGGCCCGTTCCACCTCTCGGTGACGCTGATCTTCTGGGCCTATATCAGCGGCATGTTGATGCTAGGCGGCGCGCACCTCTCGGCCGCTGACCACATTGCCCGCAGCAACCCGCCCACTGCTCCGCCCGCGCAGGAGAGCTGTACGGTGTGAAGTGCAGGTTTCGGGAGGTTTCGGGAAGCGAGGTTTCAGAGTTTCGAGGTTTCAGCGAGAATACTGATACCAAGCCGAACGCCACGTGACCCATCGATAGAACCTTCCCAAGACTGGCGGCAATCGGAAATCTTCAATCTTCAGTACTCAATTTCCTTGTCCCTGCTGCCAGCAGCATTACGGCCGCTGCCACCGCCAGCCCGGCAGAGAGCGCGAACGGCAGGGCCGGCCCGAAGTTCTTCCACAACAGTCCGGTGAGCGCGCTCGAGAGCAGGATGGCGACGCTGGTCACGAAGTCGAAGAGACCGAAGGCGCCGCCGCGTTGCTCGCCCGGCACGGCGTCCGCGATGACCGCCTTCAGCACGGGCGCGGTGAACGCATAGTAGAGGCCATAGAGCGCCATGGCCGCATAGACCAGCTTCGGCGTCATGCCATAGGCGAAGGCGGCGTAGGTCGCCGCGAAGATGAGCAGTCCCGCCGCCACCGTTCCGCGACGCCAGCGCAAACCGCCATCATTGGCATGTGCCGCGCGGTCGCTCCATCTGCCCGCCGGCCAGGAGAACAGCGTGTACGTGATGTTGAACACCAGTCCGATGAGCGGTGTATGCCACGCCGGAACGCCCAACGACTGCGCGCGCATCACCAGGAACATGTCGCTCGAATTGCCGAGGGAGAAGAGCGCGACCGCTGCAAGCACGTAGTAGTAGTCCGCCGGCAGCCCGCGGGGCAGCGAGAAACCGCGCCGAGCGGCCGCGCCCGGCTGATGCGGACGCTCGCGCAGACCGGCGGCGACGATGATTACCGCCAATGCCCCCGGAATTGCCGCGGCCCAGAAGACCGCCCTGGGCCCGAAATGATGGCCATAGGCGGTGGCCATGATGAGCAACGCCGCCAGCGGACCGAGGATGGCGCCGGCGGAGTCCATGGCCTGGAGCAGGCCGAAAGCTGAGCCCATCTTCTCGCGCGGCACGGAGTCGGCCAGCATCACGTCGCGCGGCACCCCGCGCACGCCCTTGGACAGCCGATCCGCAAAGCGCACGCCGAAGACATGCCACGCCGAGGTTGCCCACCCTAACAGCGGCTTGGCCACGTTGGCCACCAGATAGCCACCCACGACGAGCGGCTTGCGGTGCCTGATGCGGTCGGTCCAGATGCCGCTGAAGAGTTTGGTGAAAGAAGCAACGCTCTCGGCAATGCCTTCGATGATGCCCAGTGCCGCCGGTCCCGCCCCGATGCTCACCAGAAACGCCGGCAGGATCCAATAGGTCATCTCCGACGCGGTGTCATTGAAAAACGAGGTCGCGCCGAATACCGGCAGGTTGCGCGGCTGTGCGGGCTTCTCCAGTGCGGGGGCGTCGGTCATCGTCTTTCGATGATAGCGTGCGCGGGCGTGATTCTTCATGCTCGCCGGTGCGGAAACGTGTTATTCTCCGCCCGACGTTTTCGTCGAGGAGAGCTCATGCGAAAACACGCTGCCATCCTGCTCCTTGCTCTGTCCACGCTCTCGACCCTTGCCTTGGCGCAGAACCAGCGCGGGCCCTCCACGCCCAAGGAACGCGACCGCGCCCTGGAGATCGCGCAGAAGCTCGAAGCCGACCCGCTCAGCCCCGCACTGCAGGGCGACCGCGACTGGCTGCTCGTCTGGGTGATGGAGGTTCCCGACATCTCGGTGCAGATGTGCATCGCGAACATGCCGTACGACAAGCACTACAAGCGCGCGCCTGAGCTCACCGCGGTGGACCTGGCGGCAACCACGGCCTTCGTCATTCAGCACCCAGACAAAATGATGGATCCTCCGGCCGCAGGGCTGGCGGCGCTCGAGTCCATGATCCACGCCTACCAGGTCGTCGTGAAGCAGGATCCGACGGCGCGCTCGCCGGAGATGGATGAGGTCATCGAGCTGCAGAAGCAGGGCAAGCTAGCGGACTACCTCAACGAGCGCTGGAAAACGATGTGCCAGTAACGGCGCAACAGCAAAAGCGCACCGGCATGGCCGATGCGCTTCCTGCGTTGCGATAGGTTTTCGCGGCGCGGAGCTTACTCCTTGGCCTCGCCGCCGCCTTCGGCTGCCGCCTGGGCCTGTTCCTCTTCCATCGCTTTCTTGGCTTCCTCGGCGCGCTTGGCGCGGACTTCGGCGCGCTTCTCGCGCTTGGCATCAATGACCTTTTCCGCACCCAGGAGCTCAATGAACGCCTTCTCGCCGCCGTCGCCCTGGCGGTAGCTGCCCAGGGTGATGCGGGTATAGCCGCCGTCGCGGTCGCCGAAGCGCGGACCGATGGTCTTGAAGAGCTTGTCCACCGCCGCCGGAGTCAGCAGGAAGGCCGCGGCCTGGCGGCGCGCCGGAACGTCGCCCCGCTTGCCGAGCGTGATCATCTTCTCCACGTGCGGACGCATCGCCTTCGCCTTGGTTGCCGTGGTCTCGATGCGCTCTTCCACGATCAGCGACGTGACCAGGTTGCGCAGCAGGGCACGCCGGTGCGAAGTGTTGCGGCCCAGTTTCCATCCCCCTACACGATGACGCATAACTCAATCCTTCATTTCATCCGGCCAAGCGGCCGGCAGATTCTCATTTCCCATGCCTAGAACGAAACGCCACTGTCGCTATCGCTGTCGCCCTCGCCCTCGCCCAGGGGCGAACCCCCGATCAAGGTGGTGGCGCCCGGCACCGCGTTGCCGTGCTCGTCAATCTTCATGCCCAGGCCCAGCCCCATGGACGACAGGATCTCCTTGATCTCGTTCAGCGACTTGCGGCCGAAGTTCTTGGTCTTCAGCATCTCCGCCTCGGACTTCTGCACCAGCTCGCCGATGGTCTGGATGTTGGCGTTCTTCAGGCAGTTGTAGCTGCGCACGGAGAGCTCCAGCTCCTCCACCGAGCGGTTCAGGTTCTCATTGCGGATCTCGGGCTTGCCGGCGTCCGCGCTGGTGCTGGCTTCGATCTCCTCCTCGAAGTTGATGAAGATGTTCATGTGGTCCTTGAGCAGCTTGGCTGCCAGGCCCACCGCATCCGGAGGCGTGACCGAACCGTTGGTCCAGACCTCGATGGCCAGCTTGTCGTAATCGGTGATCTGGCCGAGGCGGGCGGCTTCCACCGAGTAGTTCACCTTGCGCACCGGTGAATGAACGGAATCAATCGGGATGAAGCCCAGCCCCAGGTCCTCGTCGAAGTTCTTGTCGGCCGAGATATAGCCGCGGCCCTTCTTGAGGCGCATCTCCATGTCGAGCTTGCCGCCCTCGCTCACGGTGGCGATGTAGATGTCCTTGTCGAGGACCTCGACGTCGGAGTCGGCTTCAATCATGCCGCTGGTCACTACGCCCGGCTGCTCCGCCCGCAGGTAGATGGCCTTGGGCGCATCGCCGGCAAGCTTGAACGGGATCTGCTTCAGGTTGAGGATGATGTCGGTGGCATCCTCCACCACGCCGGGGATGGACTGGAATTCGTGCAGCACGCCTTCGATCTTCACCGCGGTGATGGCCGCGCCCTCGATGGAGCTGAGAAGCACGCGGCGCAGGGCGTTGCCGATGGTGGTGCCGAATCCGCGCTCGAACGGCTGCGCCCAGAAGTGGCCGTACTTGTCGGTCAGCGACTCACTGTCCACGGCCAGGCGCTTCGGCTTTTGGAAACCTTTCCAGAGCATTGCATTCTCCTTGTTCTCCGGCCATGCGGCACGTCCCGAGGACGGCTGATCTGAACCGATGAGTAAAGGCGGGCGGCTTGGGCGCCGCTCGAGTTCTTGTCTGACTGCAAACGCTGCATCGCGTGCGATCCAACCGCCAGCCCGCCGGCCCGGGACCGCACGAACACGCGGGGCAGGAACGGCCTGCCCGGCACTCGCTACTTGCTGTAAAGCTCGACGATCAGCTGCTCGTTCACCGGCAGGTTGATGTCTTCACGCTTCGGCAAAGCCAGCACGCGGCCCTTGTAGGCGTCGCGGTCAACCTCCAGCCAGTTCGCCACCGGCTGGTGCGCCGCAAGTTCCTTCGCGGCCTCCAGGATGACGAGCTTACTGCTGCCCTCGCGGATGGTGACCTCATCACCCACATTGACCTGGTACGAGGGAATGTTGACCTTGCGGCCGTTCACGGCAACGTGGCCGTGACGCACCAACTGCCGTGCCTGGCGGCGGGCCGCCGCAAATCCCATGCGGTGCACCACGCTGTCAAGCCGGCGCTCCAACTGCTGAAGCAGGATCTCGCCGGTCACGCCCTTGGCGCGCGCAGCCTTCTCAAAGTAGTTGCGGAACTGGCCTTCCTGCGTGAAGTACATGCGCTTGGCCTTCTGCTTCTCGCGAAGCTGAAGACCGTAGCCGACCACCTTGGGCTTTCGGTCCTTGCCATGCTGTCCGGGAGCAAAGTTACGCTTCTCGATCGGACACTTATCGGTGGTGCACTTGATCCCCTTGAGGAAGAGCTTGGTGCCGTCGCGGCGGCACAAGCGGCAAACTGCATCTTTGTAACGAGCCAACTTGTTTCTCCTTCTCTCTGTATCGATCGGTTTACGGGAGTTGGCCTCCGGTCGTCCCGATCCTGCAAAACGTTTCAGAGTTTCAAGGTTTCAACGTTTCAAGGTTGCCAGGGAGCCGAACGCTGCTACTTTGAAACCTCGAAACCTGCGAAACCTGCTTCTCTACACTCTCCGGCGCTTGGGCGGACGGCAGCCATTGTGCGGCACCGGAGTCACGTCCCTGATGGTGCGCACTTCCAGACCGGCGGCGGCCAACGCGCGAATCGCCGACTCGCGTCCCGAGCCCGGCCCGCTCACCCGCACGTCCACCGAGCGCACGCCGTGTTCGCGCGCCATGTTGGCGGCGTTCATGGCTGCCTGCTGCGCGGCAAACGGCGTTCCCTTGCGCGAACCGCGGAAGCCCAGCGACCCGGAGCTCTTCCACGCCAGCACATTTCCGCTGGGGTCGGAGATGGTCACAATGGTGTTGTTGAAGGACGCATTCACCGTCACCAACCCGTGGGGGACGTGCTTGCGCTCCTTCTTCTTGAACTTCTTCCCGGTCTTGCCCTTCTTTTCCGCGGTTGCTGCTGCTGCCTTTGCCATGGAACTCCTGTACCTGTCTGATTCTCATTCCGCGCCCGCCCATTCGGCGCGCGCTCGGCCCGGCTACGTCTTGGCCGCGGCCTTCTTCTTGTTCGCCACCGTGCCCTTGCGCGGACCCTTGCGGGTACGGGCATTGGTGTGCGAGCGCTGGCCGCGAACCGGCAGCCCACGGCGATGACGGTATCCGCGATAGGAGCCGACCTCAATGAGCCGCTTGATGTGCATCGAGGTGTCCTTGCGCAGGTCGCCCTCGACGCTGCCCTGGTCCTCAATCACCTGGCGGATGCGGTTGACTTCCTCTTCGCTCAGGTCACTGATCTTCTTGGAGACATCCACATTGGCCAGCCCCAGAATCTTCAGCGCCCGCGGCTGTCCAATGCCAAAAATGTAAGTCAGCGCGATCCTCACCTGCTTGTTGCGCGGAAGATCAACGCCCGCAATACGTGCCATGTGTACCCCTCGACTCCGGCAGGCCCTGGGCCCGCCTCTCTCGCAGCCGGGCTCTCAGCCCTGGCGCTGCTTGTGTTTCGAATTCACGCAGATCACCCGAACCACGCCCTTGCGGTGGATGACCTTGCACTTGTCGCAGATCTTCTTGACTGATGCCCGTACCTTCATCGTTGGTTCCTACTTCCCACTCCCTGGATCCATGCTCCGGGAGCTTCATTCGCCGGCAATGCCGCCGGACAATCTTCTCTGTCGCGCCCTACTTGTACCGGTACACAATGCGTCCGCGGTTCAGGTCGTACGGCGAAAGCTCCACCGCCACGCGGTCGCCCGGAAGAATTCGGATGAAGTTCTTGCGCATCTTGCCGGAGACATGGGCCAGCACCTCATGGTTGTTCTCCAGCTTCACCTTGAACATCGCATTGGGCAGGGGTTCGATGACCACCGCCATCACTTCAATCGCGTCTTCCTTGCTCATGTACCTCCAGAATCGTTCCTGGTTCTTAGTTCCTGGTTCCTCGTTGCATCACTGCGTGAGGATTACCGGTCCCTCGCGGGTGATTGCCACACAGTGCTCAAAGTGGGCGCTCGGCATCCCGTCCTCGGTCACCGCCGTCCACTTGTCTTCCAATACCTTCACGTTCGACCCACCGGCATTGACCATCGGCTCAATCGCCAGGACCATGCCTTCGCGCAGCTTCAGGCCCTGGTCACGCTGGCCGAAGTTCGGAACCTGCGGTTCCTCGTGCAGCTTGGTACCGATGCCGTGGCCCACAAACTCGCGCACCACGCTGAAGCCGGCGGCTTCCACGCACTGCTGCACCGCCGCTCCAATGTCGCCCAGCCGCTTGCCGACGCGCGCTTCTTCAATGCCCTGGTAGAGCGACTTCTCGGTCACTTCCAGCAGCCGGCGCACCTCGCCGGAGATCTTCTCGCCCACCGGCACTGTGATTGCGGCATCGCCATAATAGCCGTCGAGCACCACGCCGCAGTCAATGGAGACGATGTCTCCCTCGCGCAGCACGCGCTCGGCGGAGGGGATGCCGTGCACCACTTCCTGGTTCACCGATGTGCACAGCACACAGGGGTAATCGTAGTACCCCTTGAAGGCCGGCTTGGCGCCGAGCTCGCGGATCTTCTTCTCCGCCGCCCGCTCCAGGTCCATGGTGCTGACCCCGGGCACCACCAGCGCCTTCACCGTGTCCAGCACCTGGCGCACAATGCGGCCGCTGCGCCGCATCTTCTCGATCTCGCCAGCCGACTTACACACAATGGCCATGCTGAATCGCCGCAAGGGCCCCTTCGGTCACCTTCGCCGGCGCCAGGTCGCCATTGATCTGCATCAAGCGTCCGCGGGCGCGATAGTAATCCGCCAGGGGAAGCGTCTGCTGATCGTAGGCCTTCAGGCGCTCCGCAATCACGTCCTCACGGTCGTCCTTGCGGGTCACAAGTTGGCTGCCGTCGGCGTCGCACACACCGGCGTTCCTAGGTGACTGAAAATGAACGTTGTAAATCCGTCCACAGGTGGGACAAGAACGACGTCCGGTAAGCCGTTGCAAGAGGTTATTGTACTCCACCAGCAATTGCACCACAATAGGCGCACCGCAGCAGCGCGTGTTGTCAAAGACCTGTTTGGCCAGATGCGCGTCCAGCCACTCCGCTTGCGCCACCGTCCTAGGAAAGCCGTCCAGGATGTAGCCCTTCTGGCAGTCCGGCGCTTTCAGCCTGTCGGCGACCATCGCGCAGACCAGCTCGTCGGAGACCAGCTCGCCGCGGTCCATCACCTGTTTGGCCTTCACTCCCGGCTCCGTGCCGCGGCCAACGTTGTCCCGCAGGATGTCTCCCGTCGAGACCTGGGGGATGCCGTAACGCTCCGCAACCACCTTGGCCTGGGTTCCCTTGCCAGCCCCGGGCGGCCCGAACAGGATGATTGCCCCAATCACGTGGTCCCTGACGGTGCACTCTTTCATTACGCCGCAACGCGTCGGCATACCTCACCCCACGGAACTAAGAAACCTTCATCTTGCCCGGCGCAGAAACCCCTCGTTCGTAAAACCTCCGGCCCGAATGTCTACCACCTCCGACCCTTGATGCGTCCACTGCGCGGAGTGAAACCTTCGTAGTGCCGCATGATCAACTGCGACTCGATCTGGTTCACCGTGTCCATGGCCACGCCGACCACGATCAACAGCGACGTGCCGCCGAAGTAGAAGCTCACGTTGAAACCGTGGAGGATGACGTTGGGCAACTTGTCGAAAAACGAGCCGCCAAGCCAGGTCGGCAGGTTGTTCAAGTGGATGCCGGTGATCATCCACTCGGGGATGATCGAGATCAGGATGAGGTAGAGCGCTCCCACAAGGGTGATGCGCGTCAGCACCTCGTTGATGTGGTTGCTCGTGCGCTGTCCCGGCCGGATGCCCGGAATGAATCCGCCGTACTTCTGCATGTTGCTCGATACATCGTTCGGGTTGAAGACGATGGAGACGTAGAAGTAGGCGAAGAAGATGATGCCGACGGCGTACAGGAACGTGTAGAGCGGCTCGCCCCAGCGCAGGGCGTCCATGAAACGGTTGAGGAAGGATCCCACGTACCAGGGCTTGCGCTCGAAGGCGAAGCCGAGGGTCTGCGGCAGGGTGAGCACCGAGCTGGCGAAAATGACCGGCATCACGCCGCCCGAGTTCACGCGCAGCGGCAGGTGGGTGCTCTGCCCGCCCATCACCTTGCGTCCCACCACGCGCTTGGCATACTGCACCGGGATGCGGCGCTCACTGCGCTCCACGAAGACGATGAAGGCCACCACCGCGACCATGAACACCAGCAGCAGGATGACGGCAAAGGCGGTCAGGCCGCCCCAAGCCGAAGTCTTGACCTTCTCCGCCAGGTCGGCGACGGCGCGCGGCAGTCCCACCACGATGCCGGTAAAGATGAGCAGCGACATGCCGTTGCCAATGCCGCGTTCGGTGATCTGCTCGCCCAGCCACATGACGAACGCCGTGCCCGTGGTCAGCGTGAGCACCGTCATCAGCACGAAGGCGATGCCCGGGTTGAGCACCAGCTGCTGCCCGCCGAAACCCTTCTGCAGAGTCGCGGCAATGCCCAGCGACTGCAGCGCGCCGAGGATGACGGTCAGGTAACGCGTCCACTGGGTGATCTTCTTGCGGCCGAGTTCTCCCTCCTTCTGCAGGCGCGCCAGCGGCTCATAAACCACCGTCAGCAACTGCAGAATGATGGACGCGGTGATGTAGGGCATGATGCCCAGCGCGAAGATCGTCAAGCGGCGCAGGTTGCCGCCGCTGAACAGGTCCACGAAACCGAGCAGGGTCCCGCGCTGCTGATCGAACAGACGCGAGAGGGCGATGGCGTCAATGCCGGGCGTCGTCAGGTGCGCGCCGAGGCGATAGACGGCCAGCAGCGCCAGCGTGAACAGCACGCGCTTGCGCAGATCGGGAATTCGGAAGATGTTCGCCAGCTTCTCCAGCATAGCTTTCCAGGCCTCTCCATCTTGGGCGCGCTTCCTGCTGCGCGCCGGTCCGCCAAGGTCCGGCGGAAGGTTTTGCCCGCGTTACTGCGCGGCCTGCTCCTTGGCGGTGGCCAGCACTTCCACCTTGCCGCCCGCCTTCGTGATCTTCTCCTGCGCTGAACTGGAGAACTTGTGCGCCTTCACCGTCAGCGCCGTCTTCAACTCGCCCGTGCCGAGGACCTTGACCAGCGCGGTGCGCTTCTTGATCACGCCCTTCGCCGCCAGCACCTCCGGGGTGATCTCGGTCTCGCCCAGCTCCGCCAGCCGCGACAGGTTCACCACCGCGTACTCCTTGCGGAAGATGTTGGTGAAGCCGCGCTTGGGCATGCGGCGATGCAGCGGCATCTGGCCGCCCTCGAAGCCGCGCATGGTGCTCGAGCCGCTGCGCGACCCCTGGCCCTTGTGGCCCCGGGTGGAGGTCTTGCCCATGCCTGAGCCCATGCCGCGCCCGACGCGCTTGTTCTTTGTATTGGAGCCCTTCGGCTTCCGGATCGTTGACAGGTCCATCGTTGTTCTCCGCTGGCGCGTTTAGCGCCTTGCTCCCTGGCGCCCCCGGCGGATACTCCGGGGACTCGGTTAAGTTCTACTTGCGGCGCTCCACAATCTCCACTAGGTGGGGCACCTTGGCCACCATGCCCCGGATGGAGAGGGTGTCTTCGCGCTCGATCACCTGGTTGAGCCGGGTGAAGCCCAGGCCCTTGATCACACTTCTGTGTTTCACCGGCGTACAGTTGGCCGAGCGCACGTACTTCAACTGGATCTTCGCGCCGGCCGGCGCCTGCTTCTTTGGTGTCTTGTTGCGGATTCGCGCCATGATTAGAGCTCCTCCACCGACTTGCCGCGGCTGGCGGCAACTTCCCGGCGATCGCGCAGCTTCTTCAGCGCGTCGAACGTCGCCTTCACCACGTTGTGCGGGTTGGTGGTGCCGATGGACTTGGTCAGCACGTTCTGGATACCCACTGAAGTCATCACCGCGCGCACCGCGCCGCCGGCAATCACGCCGGTGCCTTCCGGCGCCGGCTTGAGCAGCACCATGCCGGAGCCGTAGCGCCCCAGCGAAACGTGCGGAATCGAGGTCTGCGTCAGGTTTACCTTGATCAGGTTCTTCTTTGCCGCCTCAATCCCCTTGCGGATGGCCTGGGGGACTTCCTTCGCCTTGCCGCTGCCGTAGCCCACCACCGCCGAGGCGGGGTCGCCGATGACCACCAGCGCCGCGAACGACATGTTCTTGCCGCCCTTGACCACCTTGGTGACCCGGTTGATGTTCACAACCTGGTCCTTCAGGTTGAAGGATCCGGCATCGAGTCTCTTCTTTGCGATCGCCATTCCCGTTGATTCTCCCGGCCTGCCACTCGGCAGAACCTGCACTGGCAGACTCACTCCCGCCCCGCGGGATCGCCCGCCTGAATCCTGCTAGAACTCCAGCCCGGCCGCGCGCGCCGCCTCGGCCAGAGCCTTCACCCGTCCGTGATAGAGGTAGCCGCCGCGATCGAAGGAGACCTTCTTTACGCCCTTTTCCTTGGCCCGCTCCGCGATCAGCTTGCCCACCTGCTTGGCGCTGGCGATGTTGCCTCCGGCAATGTGCTTCTTGCTGTCCTTCTCCTTGCCGGTCTCCAGCGAGCTGGCCGAAACCAGCGTGCGCTGCTTGCTGTCGTCAATCACCTGCGCGTAGATGTGGTTCACCGAACGGTAGACGTTCAGCCGCGGACGCTCCGGCGTGCCCGCAACCTTCCTGCGGATGCGGCGGTGGATCTTGGCCCGCGACTCATTCTTGGAAACCTTGTTCAGCATCTCTTCTGTCCTTTCCGGCCTCTTCCCGGGGTGCTATGCCGGGGACCGGGGTCTTCAAAATCGTTCTCAGTTCTCGGTTCCTGGACCCTTCGACTCGCTTCGCTCGCTCAGGGGAGTCACCTGCCGGGCTCACACGCCCCGGCAAAACGGCGACTATTTTGCTCCAGTCTTTCCAACCTTCTTCTTCAGCCGCTCTCCAGCGTAGCGCACGCCTTTCTGCTTGTACGGGTCGGGAGAGCGCAGCGCACGCATCTCGGCGGCAACCTGTCCCACCTTCTGCCGGTCAATGCCGCTGATGGTGAGCTTGGTCTGCTTCGGGTCGATCGCCACTTCCACGCCGCTGGGCAGCGGATACTCAATGGGGTGTGAATAGCCGAGGGTGAACACCACCATGCTCTTGCCCTTCAGTTCGGCGCGGTAGCCGATGCCGACGATCTCCAGATCGCGCGTCCAGCCCCGGGTCACGCCGGTCACGGCGTTGTTCACCAGTGCCCGCACCAGCCCGTGCACCGCCGCATATTGCTCGGCCTCACGCGCCACCTTCAGCTCGCCGTCCGCCTGCTCGAGCTTCACGCCGGCCGGCAGATGGTTCGTCACGGAGCCCTTCGGTCCCTTCACCGTCACGGTGTTGCCTTCCACCTGGAAGCTCACGCCCTTGGGCAGCGCTATCGGTTTCTTCCCTACTCTCGACATTCTCTTCTCCTCACACCGCCGGCTCTTCGCCGGTGGGCTTCCGGCCCCATGCGCGTTGCGTCACGCGCAAGGCTCGTCTGCTCGCGCCGGAGTTCTTCCGGAGCTGTGCACTAGTACACTTCGCACAGGATCTCGCCGCCCAGGCCTTCCTTGCGGGCCTGCCGGCCGGTCATCACGCCCTTCGGCGTGGTCAGGATGTTGATCCCGAGTCCACCCAGGACGCGCGGAATCTCGTTCTTCTTCACATACACGCGGCAGCCGGGCCGCGACACGCGCGACACGTGGCTGATGACGGCGGCGTTATCCGACCCGTACTTCAGGTACACCCGGATCAGCTTCCTGCCCTCTTCCTCCACCGCCTTGAAATTGGCCACGTATCCCTCTTCTTTCAGGATGCGCGCAATTTCAATCTTCAGCTTCGACGCGGGTACGTCGATCTTCTGATGGCGTGCGTTGATGCCATTGCGGATCCTGGTCAGGAAATCCGCCACCGGATCGGTGAAACTCATCGTTCGCTTCTCCTATCGTCGCCCGTTCTCTTTCTCGCGCGCGCTGGCCTGGCGCGATGGCCTCCGCCCGTCTTGACTTCCGGGGCCTCAGCCGTGAAAGAACCTGCCGCGACGTACTCTCTATCTCCCGCCTCTCGGCGGGACCGGTCTCCGGCGTGTGCCGCAGACCCTCTGCCAGCCTTTGCGGGGACAGCCCCGCCGGCTTGGTGCTTCCTGCCGTCCTGGCTACCAGGACGACTTCAGAACCCCAGGAATCTCCCCGCGCAGGGCCAGTGAGCGGAAGCACAGGCGGCAAAGCCCGAACTTGCGCAGGTAGGCCCGCGAACGCCCGCACAGCTTACAGCGATTGTGCTGGCGGGTGGAGAACTTGGGTTTCTTCATCGTCTTGGCAATGCTCGATGTTCTCGCCATCGTTTCCTTTTCCATCGCGCCCATTAAGGGACGCGTTCGAGTCAATTCGTGCTTACTGCTGCTGCCGGAACGGCATTCCCAGGTAACGCAGCAGCGCCCGTGCATGGTCGTCGGAGCGCGCCGTCGTCACAATCGTGATGTTCATGCCCTTCTGCCGCTCCACCTTGGCGTAGTCAATCTCCGGGAAGATCAACTGGTCGCGCAGGCCGAGCGTGTAGTTGCCGCGCCCGTCAAAGCTCTTGGTGCTCACGCCGCGGAAGTCGCGCACGCGCGGCAGAGCGACGTTCAGCAGGCGGTCGAGGAACTCGTACATGCGGTCGCCGCGCAGCGTGACCATGGCGCCGATGGGCATGCCCTCGCGCACCTTGAAGGCCGCGATGGACTTCTTCGCCTTGGTGATGACCGGCTTCTGCCCGGTGATCTCCGCCAGCTCGGCGGCCGCGGGGTCCAGCACTTTGGCGTTCTGCGTCGCCTCACCCACGCCCATGTTGATGACGACCTTCTCCAGCCGGGGAGCGGCCATGGTGTTGTCCAGGCCGAGCTCCTTCATCAGCGCCGGGCGAATCTCGTCAAAGTAGCGCTTGCGCAGGCGCGCCGTGGCCGCGTTGTTCAGCTTGGGGCGCGCCGGCTTGCCCTTGGCGTCCGTCTCCGGCGCCGCGGCGGCCTTCTTGCCTGGCTTCTTTTCCTTGTCAGCCATCTTCGTTTTCACTTTCTCTCACGGTCTCCGGTTCAACGGTTACGTGAGGTGCTCAATTGGGAACAGTTCCTGGTTCCCAGTTAACACAAAATCGTGCGCTCTCTATTTCTCAAGAGAGTTGCCGCAGCGCTTGCAGACGCGCACGCGGCGCCCGCCGCGCTCTTCAAAGCCCACGCGCGAGGGTTTGTTGCAACCGGCACAGAGCAGCATCACGTTGGCCACCGAGATCGGGCTTTCCTGCTCGGCGATCCCGCCCTTGATCTGCTTCTGTGGGTTGGGGCGCACGTGCTTCTTCACCACCATCACGTGCTCCACCAGCAGCTTGCCCTTGGCGGGGTACACGCGCAGTACGCGGCCCTGCTTGCCTTTGTCACGGCCGGTCATCACCTGCACCTGGTCGTTGCGGCGGATATTCAGCGTTGCCATCTCTTCCTCTCCCTGCGCCTACAGAACTTCCGGGGCCAGTGAAACAATCTTCAGGAACCGCTTCTCGCGCAGCTCGCGGGCCACCGGCCCGAAGACGCGCGTGCCCACCGGTTCGCCTTCGGGACTGATCAGCACGGCCGCGTTCTGGTCGAAGCGGATGTAAGTCCCGTCCTTGCGGCGGTGTTCCTTGCGGGTACGCACGATCACGCACTTCACCACCGTGCCCTTCTTCACCTGGCCGTCGGGCGAGGCTTCCTTCACCGCCGCGGTCACCACGTCGCCCAGTCCGGCGCGCAGGCCGGTGGAGCCGCCCAGCGGCAGGATCATCTGCAGCTTGCGGGCGCCGGAATTGTCGGCCACCGCCAGGATCGATCTCATCATGACTGCCATAGTTCCATCTCCTCGCCGCCGGCGCTATTTCGCCTGGGTCTCGCCGGTCTCGTCCTTGACCTCGGCGACTTGTGCCGCCCGGCGCACAATCTCCTGCAGCTTCCAGCGCTTCAGCTTGGAGAGTGGCCGCGTCTCCTCGATGCGGACCACGTCGCCCAGCCGCGCCGTCTGCTCTTCGTCGTGCGCGTAAAAGCGCTTGGTGTGGCCCACCACCCTGCGGTAGAGGGGGTGCGCTTTCTGCCGCCGCACTTCGATGACGATGGTCTTCGCCATCTTGGTGGAGACCACTTCACCGATCAGCGTCTTGCGCCCCGTCTGCTTCTCGCTCGTCGTCGCGCTCATGACTGCTTATTCTCCGTTCCCGTCTGGGCCGCCAGCTGGCTGGCGCGCTGGATCGTCTTGATCCTGGCGATGTCCTTGCGCAGGCCGCGGATCTTCTTCAGGCTCTCGGTCTGCCCCATGTTGAGCTGGAACTTGAGCTTGAAGAGCTGGTCGTTCAGCTCGCGCTCCTGGTGCTTCAGCTCGGCTTCGGTCAAATTGCGGATCTTTTCAACCTTCATCGTCGTTTCTCTCAGCCCGCCGCCGAATGCCCGGCAGACGCAGCCCTTAGTGCTCGCGCTTCACAAACTTGGTGGTCAGCGGCAGCTTGTGCGAGGCCAGGCGCATCGCCTCCTGCGCCTCGGTGATCGTCACGCCTTCCATCTCGAAGAGGATCTTCCCCGGACGCACCACCGCCACCCAGTGGTCGGGAGCGCCCTTGCCCTTGCCCATACGGGTCTCGGCCGGCTTCTTGGTCACCGGCTTGTCCGGAAACAGCCTGATCCAGATCTTGCCGCCGCGCTTGACGAAGCGCGTCATGGCCACGCGAGCGGCTTCGATCTGCCGGTCGGTGATCCAGCCCGGCTCCATCACCTTCAGGCCGTAGTCACCGAATGACAGGTCGCTGCCACGCCACGCCTTGCCGCACATGCGTCCGCGCTGCTGTTTGCGGTACTTCACTTTCTTCGGCATCAACATAAGTCAGTTCTCGCTTCCCGACGCTCCGCCACACGGAGGACGGTCTAGAATCCCGGCGCCGACTGGTCTTCACGGCGCTTCTGCGGCAGAATCTCGCCCTTGTACACCCAGGCCTTCACACCGATGACGCCGTAGGTGGTCTTGGCCTCGGCAAAGCCGTAGTCAATGTCGGCGCGCAGCGTGTGCAGCGGCAGCCGGCCCTGCAGGTACCATTCCGAGCGCGCAATCTCGTTGCCGTTCAAGCGGCCGGAGACGCGCACCTTGATGCCCTTGCAGCCGAAGCGCAAGGCGCTGTCCACCGACTTGCGCATGGCGCGCCGGAAGCCCACGCGTTTCTCCAGTTGCAGCGCGATCGCCTCCGCCACAAGCTGCGCGTCCAGCTCCGGCTTGTGCACTTCCAGGATGTCCACGTGCACTTCCCGGCTGGTGCGCTTCTGCAGCTCGATCTTCAGCTTGTCGATCTCGGCGCCCTTGCGGCCGATGATGATGCCCGGGCGCGCGGTGCGGATGATGATCCGCAGCTTGTTGCCCGGACGCTCGATCTCGATCGAGCTGACGCCCGCTGCCTTCAGCTGTTCTTTCAGCTGAGCTCTCAGTTTCACGTCCTCGATCAGCGTCTTGTCGAAATCGCGGTCCATGAACCACCGCGACTTCCACGGCTTGGTGTAGCCGAGCCGGAATCCGTAAGGATGGACTTTCTGTCCCATAATCGCTTCGTCTCTCCGCGACGGCCTGCGCCGGCGCATCTCCTACTTTTTCTTCTTCGCCGGGGCCTTCTTGGCCACCGGCTTCTTTGCCGGGGCAGCCTTCTTCGCCAGAGCCTTGGCGGTCACCGTCTTGGGAGCGTGCTCGCCCTCCCCGGTCTTCTCCGCCGACTTGCGCTCCGCCAGTGCGATCTCCAGATGCGACATGCGGCGCTGGTAGCGGTAGGCGCGACCCATCGGCGCCGGACGCACGCGCTTCATCCTCGGTCCTTCGTTGACCACGGCGCGCGCCACGTACAGGCGGTCCACGTCAACGTCCAGACCCTTGGAATCGTTCAGGTAGTTCGCGTTCTCCAGGGCCGAGCGCAGCAGCTTCAGGACGGCGGGCGCAATGCCCTTCTTCGTGAAAGCCAGCGTGCTCAACGCCGTCTCCACGCGCTGGCCCTTGATCAGGTTGAGCACCAGGCGCGCTTTCTGCGGCGAGACCCGCACGTACCGGGCTTGTGCTGTGAATTCGTTCGCCATCTTTCCTTCCAACCTCCGTGCCATCACCTTTCGGCACAGTTATTCGGTCGAGAGACCCTTCGACTCGCTTCGCTCGCTCAGGGTAGTGCGCTGCGAGCCTCAGACGACTCGCATACCGCGCACTACTTCACCGGTTTGGCTGCGGTCTCCGCCGCGGCCTTCACCGAGTGTCCTTTGAACTGGCGGGTGAAGCTGAATTCACCCAGCTTGTGTCCCACCATGTTCTCCGTGATGTACACCGGGATGAACTTCTTGCCGTTGTGGACCGCCAGCGTGTGACCCAGCATCTCCGGAATGATGGTTGAGCGCCGCGACCAGGTGCGCAACACCTTCTTCTCGCTGCGCGCATTCATCGCTTCGATCTTCTTCGCCAGGTGGCCGTCTATGAATGGACCCTTTTTCGTCGAACGTGCCATGTGTTATTCCCTATTTGCTGCGGCGGCTCACGATGAACTTATCGGTCCGCTTGTTGTTGCGAGTCTTGTATCCGCGCGTGGGCTGTCCCCACGGGGTCACCGGATGGCGTCCGCCGGAGGTCTTGCCTTCGCCGCCGCCGTGCGGGTGGTCCACTGGGTTCATCACCACGCCGCGGTTCACCGGGCGCCGCCCCAGCCAGCGCTTGCGTCCCGCCTTGCCGATGGCGACGTTCTCGCGGTCCAGGTTACCCACCTGGCCCACGGTCGCCATGCACTCCACCAGCACCTTGCGGGTTTCGCCGGAAGGCAGCTTGAGCAGCGCGTATTCGCCTTCCTTGGCGACGAGCTGCGCCTGCGCACCGGCCGAACGCGCCATCTGCCCGCCCTTGCCCGGCTTGAGTTCGATGTTGTGAACCACGGTGCCGGGAGGGATGTTCTTCAGCGGCAACGCATTGCCCACCAGGATGTCGGCATCCGGGCCGCTGACGATCTTGCTGCCCACCTTTAGCCCCGAAGGGTGCAGGATATAACGCTTCTCGCCGTCGGCATAGCTGAGCAGCGCAATGTTGGCCGAACGGTTCGGGTCGTACTCCACCGAAGTCACCTTGGCGGGCACGCCGAACTTCTCGCGCTTGAAGTCAATGATGCGGATGCGCCGCTTGTGGCCACCGCCGCGGTGCCAGATGGTCAGATCGCCGCTGTTGCGCCGCCCGCCCGTGCCCTTCTTCGGCTCGGTCAGCGGCTTGTGCGGCCGGTCGCTGGTGATCTCTTCGTTGACGAGTGTCGTCTGGAAGCGCAGCGTCGGGGTTACCGGTCTATATGTCTTGATCGCCATGGTTCTTCTCTTTCACCTTCCCCGCGTTCGTCCACGGGGACCGATCACGCCGGCGCGGATAGTTTTGTTCCCGTCCGGCTCGCCCTCCCGCACCCGCGGGCAGGGCCGTTGATGCGCGCCTTACAAGTTCTGCGCGTACTCGGGCATCTTCTCGCCCGCCTTCAGCCGCACGTAAGCCTTCTTCCAGTCAGGACGGTAGCCGGTGAATTTGCCCCGGCGCCGCTCCTTGCCCGGGAAGTTGGCGGTGCGGACTTCGGCCACCTTGACCTTGAAGATGGCCTGCACGGCTTCCTTCACTTCGTTCTTGGTCGCCGCCGCAGCCACTTCGAAGACCAGCGTCTGCTCGGTTTCCTTCACGCCCAGACCCTTTTCCGTGATGATGGGCCGGCGGATGATCTGATATGCCGACTTGGCCATTACGCCACCTCCGCCTTGGCTACCTTGCGCTTCGGCACGGATGCCTTCAGCGCGCTCTGCAGCTTCTCCAACGCCTCGCGCGCGAAGACCACGCGCTCGTAGCGCAGGAGGTGGTAGGGATGAACCTCGGGTCCGTAAAGCAGCTCCACGCCGGCCAAGTTGCGTGCGCTGAGGTCGAGCTTCTCGTTCAGCGCCGGCGAGGCCTTCTCCACCAGCAGCGCGGTCTTGCTCACGCCCAGCTTGTCGAGCGCTTCACGCAGCGCCTTGGTCTTGCTTGCGCCGAGCTCGAAGTCCTCCACCACAACCAGCTTGCCGTCCTGCAGCTTGGCGGAGAGCGCCGAGCGCAGCGCGCCCTGCAGCTTCTTGCGCGGGAACTGATAGTCGTAGCCGCGCGGCTGCGGTCCGTGCACCGTGCCGCCGTGCCGCCACAGCGGCGACCGGATGCTGGCGACGCGCGCCCTTCCGGTGCCCTTCTGCCGCCACAGCTTCATGCCCGAGC
>Ga0209777_10001116_pt1 | contig 40531 bp, 36 predicted proteins | sample FrelakmetHBP12HB_FD_187147 | JGI IMG/M metagenome (GOLD analysis project Ga0209777, IMG submission 187147) | Freshwater lake sediment microbial communities from the University of Notre Dame, USA, for methane emissions studies -HBP12 HB (SPAdes)... | ecosystem: Environmental > Aquatic >...
CTTTATAAGCTCTGTTTTTTTGTCCATATATTTTTTAAATTTTATTTATACTTTCAATTAATTTTTTAACATCTTCATCGGCTTTATCCCAGTAGCCGTATTGTATCATTCCCTCTTTGAGATAGTTTCGCTTGCTTTCGCCAAAGCGTCGGCGCTCCCATAAGGGTTGGTTTATTGATTTTGTCATAGGTTTTTATTAAATTTATTATTCTTTTTATTAATCCAGTCGGTAATAAGCTGTCGGCCAACCTTTGACTGGTCGGAACAAACGCGGTCGAGAATCCCCAAAAATTCTTTCTTGGTTTCCCAGGGCAATTTGATAAAGACGACGGCATAAGGCTTGTTTGAGATTTTGATTTTCATAAGGCGGGATTTAATATTTATAATTTAATTATAGCAAATGGTATAGATAAAACAAGAACTGGAGAGGTATTTAATTTAAGCTAATATAAGCAAAATAATGAAGCAGTCAAAAAGTTATGCACTTCCAAAAAAGTATAGATTAATAAAAAAGAGGGATTGGTTTAATCCCTCTGTGGATAACTATTGTCTGTTATCCTTCATTAAGTTGATGGCAAAATCCGGCTGGTTTTCCTTTTTGTTATTGTTCGGGAATACTGCTAATTGGACGGTTCCCAATACTCCCAAATCAAGACTGCCCGAGTAAAACTCTTCCTTGTTCTTGTCTTTCTTTTTCCAAAGCACACCGATTTTTTTTAACATGTTATTACCTCCTTAACAGTTTCATTGTTGGCCTCCTGCAATATGAGTTTCAAAACCTTTTCGGTTTCGTTCAAAACCTGCAAACAAGCCATCACCGGGTTTAAACCCGCTTCCTTGGCATAGTTCTCAATATAACGGTAGCTGTTGCCGGTGGTCTCTTTTTTAAGCCCCACGATACGGCATATAGCCTCGGCCGATAATTCAGCCACGATTTCCTGTTTCCAATCCTGACCCTGCTTTAATTCGCCGATAACCAGCTTGTGTCCATGGTGGGCGAGTTCGTGAAAAAAGACACACTCCTCCTCGGTGGCCAGTTTTATTTCCCGCCCGTTATAAGCTCCCCAATATCTGCCGTTGTTGCCAACTGCCGATACGCTCAAGCCCCACTCTTTCGCTTTATCCATTAAAGGAAATTCTTTTATGCCGGTCTGCTCATAGTCCAAAGCTTCACCCTCCGTGTCCTCAACCTTGAAAACGGGAACTGTTAAAAAACCGACAAGCGATTCCTCCTTTTCGCCCTCGCTGTTTTTTTCTTTCTTTAATCTGGGGGCAAAGATGTAAAAAGCTTTAGCTCCTTTCTTGACACATCGTTTAACCTCCAGCCATTGCCTGAATCCCCGCGCGTCGCTGGTTTTGTTGATCATCATCAAGATATGGTTTAAATAGCTCCATTTGACGGACGGGACTTTAAACGGGGGAAATGCCGCAAACGCGACTTTCTCAGGGATTTGGCCGGATTTAAACACGTCCAGAATACTCGCCAGGGTTTGCTTGATTCTGTCCTGCATACAGTTCACCTCCTTTCCGGTTTTGCTTTTTGATTTCTTTACTGATAATCCGGTTGACTAATACTGTCATCGGCTCACCTTTTTGCTTTCCCCACCGGTAAAGGTCAGGAATAAGCTCCTCGTTTATTTTTGGACTATACATAAACTTCCCTCCTTCCTTTGGCCGCGAAAACAAACCATTCTGAACGTTTGAGTTTCTTTCCTGTGCGAGGATCAATGTCCATTAGGTCGGCATACGTATCCCAACCTTTAAGACTGAAATTCCTGACATCGCCATTGCCGTCATACTTTTTAACTTTAACTGCATGGACTTCTGATAACGCGAACAGGCGTGAATTAACGCTTTGGGGATTAATAAATTTCCATGACATAAAAACCTCCTGAAAGCGGATTTTGAATTGTTAAAAGACCGAAAGACCGCAAAACTTCCTGTCCGCCCGTCTCACAGCAAGGGGAGCACCGGCCTTGTCAATGGTGGAGCTGTCCACATTCGGAGCGAAGCGTAGATTGTGGGCAGACGACCTTGACAATGGCTGGGGGTTGCCTTGCTAAGATGGGAGAAGACAGGAAGTCATAATGTCGGAATTGAAAGGACTATTTTTTATAAAAGATTAAACAACTGATGGTGATTATTGGGGGAAAAAGATTAAGTGGTCGGTGCTATAAGTTATAATAGCATTCCTAATAAATGGTGTCAAATTAAGCCTTATTGGGGTTATTAAAATGACCTAAACAGAACTTGACCTTATAGTGAGTTCTAAAATAATCGATAACTGAAACAGGCAGGTTGATAAATTCTATTTACATACTGGATTTCAGTTGGAAAGGGTGATAAGAGTATCGCCTAAATTGTAAAAGATTGTTCCGTCCTGTATAAACATACTGGAGGAAAATATGAACTGACTGATAAAACCTCGCTTTACAACAAAGCTTGGTTTTTTATTCCGGATCGGCGGGTCAAGCGTTGCTTTATTCTGATCCATAATAATCATTTTTCGGCTTTAAAAAGAATCATTATTGATAAGGAAGGGAAAACTAATGGCACACAACATTTATGAGGAATTCCGTGACTTCTCTGCCGAGACAAGGAGATTGGAGGAGTTTGAATTCCCTTTATTCGTGACGCAGGCCGTACTCCCTCAGGACCAGATTCACGGTTATCGTTTCTGTGACATTGGTGCAGGCCCGGACATAAAGACTCAATTGTATGTGGAAAACAGCGGTGGCACATATATACCCGTAGATAGGCGGCCTGATTTTATGGAGCAACGGAAATTAAAATCAAAGCAGTTTTTTGTCGCGGAAGCCACAAGTCTACCTTTTGCCGATTGTTCCATAGACATCTGTCATATGAGATTTGTCCTGATGCATCTTCTGCCTGAATTACAAATACATGCAATTCGCGAGTGCCTAAGATGCGCACGGAGAATTACGACGTTTATCGAGTACGATTGGATAACCTTCGAGGGGCCTCCCTTAGTCAATGCCATCCGAGATGAGCTTATATCTCGTCTCTCTCAGAAAATGGATTTCTTTATTGGAAGGCGTTTGGAAAAAACAATCACACCCTTAGTAGGCCGTGGCAAGGAATTGATAACAAAGGAGTTCTCCCGTGAATATGGCAATTATCGGCATGAACTTTTGCCGTTACTGGATTCAGCGATAGGAATTCTCGGAGATAAGTCAGGAACCTTAAAGACCCTGCGACCTGCTTTGGTTTCTGCAGATGCTTCAGCAATATCATTTTCGCCCCCGACCGTTATCTCAGTGACTGTGCGTGGGAGGTAAGAGAATGAATAAGAAACATTTCTTCGCTTTTGTTCTGGCCCCCTTTACTTCGCACAATGTCGCAAGGAAGGACGCTAAGTTGCTAAACCTTATCTACCAAGATGTCTATAAGCACATTATTAAGCCGACTGTGTCAAAGGAACTTTCGGATTGTACATGTTACCGTAATGACGATCCCGAGAACAAACAAGATCAGGTCTACCAAAGTATCTGTAATAATATAGCTGACTGCGATCTTGTCATCGCGGACCTTGTAGAGAATAATCCTAATGTTCTCTATGAACTGGGCATAGCACATACGATTGGAAAGCCTAGCATTGTGCTCTGGCCGAAACAACAAAAATCAACACCCTCTGATATTACTGGCACTAAGCGCGGGGACACATACTCTTTTCAATGCGAGCAGGTTATTCTCGCTTATGATTGTAACAAATACAACAATAAAAAAAACAAAACCATTAATAAAAAGTGTCCAGAATGCTGTTCCGAGTGTCAGCAATGTAAGTACGGATTTGCTCTGCGGCAGTATGTTAAAAGTTATCGCGGTGCCCTTCAAAACGGTTTGTGTCGCTTTAAGAAAGGAATGTTAACATCGGTAGTTGAAAGCTCTGAAATTGCAAATGCCCGTATAAAACGATACTACGAGTCACCGGGAGATTTATACGAAGACCTAATATGCCGACTAAATTCTAAAGTGAAAGCCAACGTCAAAGGCCTGAAAATAAGGCATATGGGCATTCATTCCCATAGCACTGCCCCTTCCAAATTCATTGGAAAGCTTATCAATGCGCAAATATCTTGCCTTAGCAAGATCGGGGGTGCTGATGTTCAGGACCTCATCTCTCTCGATTGTGAAGACCAATACAATTATGTGCAAACGATTGTCAAAAAGATGCTCCAAAATAAGCGTTGCGATGCGAAACACGATATAAAAGTCGTTCCATTCTCCGCTGTGAAAAACCAACTCTGCTCATTCATCATCGGCAACGCCGATGCTTTCTTGGCGAGTTCTGCCACAGAGTACACCGGTGCGTGGCAAGGATTTCACTTTCAAGGCAAGAACGTGGTTGAGTTTTTCGGCGCACATTTTACTCAATTATGGAATAGTGACATTTCCATTGATCTCGTTCCCAGAGACAAACAGGGGAAGAGAAAAATATTAGAATGGAAGGATATCAGAAAACAGTGGCATGAGAAGGGTTACACGTATGAATAAGCAGCCACAACCAGACGGCAACTGATCCGACTGAATGTCACGGTTCGGAAATCTGATTTTTATTTCTTTCTTCCTCTTAGTGAGCATTTATGATTTTTCATGGATATGCTTTATTTCAATTCGTAATAAACATAATTCATACTCGACAACAAATAACGACGCCATGCCTTATATTTTGTGAAACAATAAACATTTTTCTTTGACATTTACTTAAACTTAAGATAACTACTTTTTCGACCAAGAAGTATAGATGTCTGTATTAAAAATCTGAAATAGGATTGCAATAATATATGATGTCATACAGCACGCACAGACAAACAAATCTAAACTTTTCAAAACTTTTTTATATTAATACATCAATCATAAAACCCATGTGTCTTTAGCGGATGCACGGGTTATTTTTTTATTTGCAAAGGGAGGGGGCAATGAAAAAATTGTTTGTGGTATTGGCGGCAATATTGCTTTTGGCAATTATAGCTTGTAGTAGTAAAGGTAGTAGTAGTAGCAGTAGCAGTTCAACCACCACAAGCGCAACAGTAAACTCCACTGGAGGAAGTGTTCAGCTTGCAGATGGAGCTAATGTGACAATACCTGCCGGTGTTGTTGCTGATAATTCTTCGGTTACTCTTACCAAACTCGCACAACCACAATTATATGCGAGTCAGGCAACTGCGGTGACTGATTCATATCAGATTACCATCCCTGCCGGTAGTATTACAACTCAAAGCAGCGGCAGTAATAATGTCATCACCTTCCAAATACCCATTCCTACGAGCATTAGCGCTTCCGTAAAAAAAGTGCTTTCCCATATGAAGGCCATGGTATCAGATAGTATACCCGATGACGCTTATTATGCGTCTGAACTTAACATAACGAACAGCACTAGCACCAATGCCTTATATGGCACCTATTTTGTATCTTCTAGCGGGATGTTAAATATAAATGCTCCGGTGGGAGCATTTACAACAAGTGGTAGCACGGCAATAACAACGCAAGCGACAGTGACTGGTTTAAATATGATTAATTATTATAGTGTGCAAACATCATTGAACGGTGTCACTCCGTCGACAACAGGCAGTAGTCCAACTTTCCCGCCGGTGAGCTGTACCAATATCATCAATGGTATCTGTAGTAGCTATGATCAAACGACAATTTTGGCGGGCAAGACTCCGATAATTTTGATTCATGGATGGCAAATATTCACTAAAAATACCTATCCTATGCAGGATTGTTGGGATGACTTTATTAACTATTTCAATTTGGATAGTTCTTCTCTCAAGGGGAATTATAAGCTTTATTCTTTTGATTACCCCACAGCAGGTCATGTAGAAACTAATGCTCAGAACCTTGAATCAATCATATCGTCCTATTTCCCTTCACAAAAAGTGGTGATCATCGCCCATTCCATGGGGGGATTAGTTGCCCATTCATATATCCAAGAATATGGTGGTGGTTCTAAAGTTCTCAAGTTGATAACCTTGGGAACGCCTTATCATGGTTCTCCGCTAATGCAATATTTACACTATACTTATGAAGGTCTAGCTATCCTTGATTTGACGAATAGTTTTCTCGCCTTGACAACACCCGGTTCACTTGATTTACAATGGGACAACTATATATATGATAGCGGAATCCAAACTCCAAGTGCACCTTACTATCTAACGACTCTATTCAATGATCTAAAGACTCAGTATGCAAACTTATATTGTGCTTTCGCCGGAAGCATTAACCCAGCTGCAGACGGGGAAAACATCCAGAGCCCATTATTCTTATTCTATGGGCTTTACCCTCATGGCTACTATGACGTATTTGGTGCAATTTTACAAGGATACGGTAATGGCTATCCATCTGACGGAGTTGTTCCGTTAGTCAGCGCAGTTGCCAACGATTCCAATGGCAACCCCCCAAGCGGATTTGTAATAAAAGATTTAGAGGTTGATTATGACCATAGTCAAATGACTGGCAAAAGTTCTACTGATCAATTATTTGATCAGATTGAAAGTGTATTGACTGCACTTCTTCCATCATCTTATAATATTTCCGGCATAATTACCGATTCAAACAGTAAACCATTATCAGGAGTAACCGTTTACCTATCTGGCGGCAGCAGTTCTGCAAATACGATTACTGATGTCTATGGCAATTACAGTTTCAATGTTGCTTACGGTACTTATACTCTTACACCAGTGTTAGCGGGCTATGCCTTCAACCCTGCAAGTACTGGCGTTAATGCTGATGGTACCAACGCCAATTTTATCATATCTAATATTACGGCGACGGCCAATCCTGTGCCAACTTACAACATTTCAGGAACAGTTACGTTAAACAGTGTTGGTTTAGCCGGTGTTACAATAACCCTAACAGGTTCTGGATCAATACCGACAACAACAGATTCATATGGGAATTACACCTTTACAGGAGCTCAAAATGGATCATACACAGTAACTCCCTCCATGACTGGCTATACGTTCAGCCCAGCCAGCTCACCGGCAAATGTAAGCGGAGCGAATTTCACTGTTCCTGATTTTGTAGCAACAGCAAGTGGTACTGTCACTGAGTTCAGCGCCGGCATCTCCGCCGATGCCTGCCCTTATGATATCACGGTTGGCCCCGATGGAAACCTCTGGTTTACAGAATTTTATGGCAACCGGATCGGGCGGATTACCCCGACCGGGGTGGTCACCGAGTTTAGCGCCGGAATCACGGACAAAGCTGGCCTTTATGGTATCACGGTTGGCCCCGATGGCAATCTTTGGTTCACGGAATATTTAGGCAACCGGATCGGGCGGATTACCCCGACCGGGGTGGTCACCGAGTTTAGCGCCGGAATCACGGACAAAGCTGGCCTTTATGGTATCACGGTTGCCCCCGATGGAAATCTTTGGTTCACGGAATATTTAGGCAACCGGATCGGGCGGATTACCCCGACCGGGGTGGTCACCGAGTTTAGCGCCGGAATCACGGACAAAGCTTGCCCTTATGCTATCACTGTTGGCCCCGATGGCAATCTTTGGTTCACGGAATCTGGCGGCTACGGGATCGGGCGGATTACCCCGACCGGGGTGGTCACCGAGTTTAGCGTCGGCACCCCCGGCTTTTGTTACGACGGCATTTGTAACAACGGCCTTTATGGTATCACGGTTGGCCCAGATGGCAATCTTTGGTTCACGGAATATTTAGGCAACCGGATCGGGCGGATTACCCCGACCGGGGTGGTCACCGAGTTTAGCGCCGGAATCACGGACAAAGCGGACCCTTGGGGTATCACGGTTGGACCCGATGGCAATCTTTGGTTCACGGAATCTGCCGGCTACCGAATCGGGCGGATTACCCCGACCGGGGTGGTCACCGAGTTTAGCGCCGGAATAATCACGGACAACGCGCACCTTTATGGTATCACGGTTGGCCCCGATAGCAATCTTTGGTTCACAGAATCTGCAGGCATCGGGCGGATTACCCCCTAGTAGGATGACAATATTCCTCATTACTGTTTTCCTGAAGTAAACAATTTTCATCGGAAGGACGGAAAGGCAAGCGTTGTTGGGCTTGGTGAATATTCAAAGAATATGACAACAGAAATATTAAAAGAAATCGGCCTCAGCCAAACACCGTTGATTATCAATTTTGAGAAAGACAACCCTGTATTTTTGTGAATGTTTCGATTCGTGATCCTCAGTTTTGACAATTGTTCACTACTGAAACTAAGGTGAAGTCAACAATTCTGCTAGTTCGGGAATCGGTATGCTATTTCTTCCAGGAATAAATGATTGTATTTGTAAACATACCTATAATAAAGTTTTATTATTGAATTAATTTTCTTGGCTGGCCTTGATCAAACCAGACCGCTTCATTCAACCGGTAAAAGTTTATAAAATTAAGGTAAAGAAAATCTTTGGGAGCTGATTTGACAAAACGGTTAAATTGTTTGTTATTCGTTTCTATCCTGCTTTCTATTGTCGGATTTAATTTATACTCCTGCGGTCGTAGTAGCGGATCGTGGTAAAGATAGGAAAGGACAAACAGGCATTTGGTCCCGAAGGGGAGTTTGCTTTTCACTTTATTGAAAATATCGGCTTTGTGCTTCACTCCCTTGTAGCACTCGGTTTTTCGTTCAATCTCTACCCAGTAATAGAGCGTAGCTTCGCCTTTTCGAGCTTTAATATAAATATCGCACTTCTTACCACCGAATTCTTTCTCGTATTCAAACTCAAATTTCCAATCTTGGTATAACCTCACCAAAGACAGGGCAATGTCATATTTCATGCTATCGTGCCTGACAGTAGAGGTCGCCCTGATCTCTTTATATTTGTATTCGGCTTCCCGGCCTACATATTTAGCCCCTTTCAATGTCGGGGTATGGAATATCTCTTTTCGTCTGTTCCGGGGCGTAAGGTCATAGGCTAACGGTCGGATATAGCCATGCTTGACAAAATCATTAAAATATTTTGATACCTGAAGCATGGAGCCTTTGGGGTCCCTAGCGGTGATTGAAAAGAAGTTATTTATTGATCCGTATTTTATGGTCATTAGCCAATCAATAATTTGCTCTCGTGGGGTCATAAATTTATTTTATTTGCCTTTCCACCATAATTATCTGTTGTTTTATGGCAGTCTCGGCATAATGTTATTCCATTATTTACATCCCATAATTCAGCACAAGTAAAAGCCTTTTTTAATGTCTTAATCTGATATTCATCCATAATGATGCTGAATGATTTAATGTGGTGGACTTCTATCTTACCGCTTTTATGGCCACACCTTTGACAGGTAAAATTATCTCTCCTCAAAACCTTTAAAAGCCATCTCTTATATCTATGGCAATGCCTTATTATTTGTCTAAATGGGGTTATTCCCCCTTTCCAAAAATTACACCTATCTCCATAAAATATATTCCTTGGTGGTTTATTGCCGTTCCTTATGGCTGCTTCTCTCATTTTTTGTTTGGCTTCTTCCGTAAATATTCTGCCATTCGACCATAACTTAAATCCTTTCTTCCCTTTATTCCAAGGGGTGTTTGCTTTCTTAAATCCTTGTTTTTTTAATTGCTCTTTTTGTTGATTGCTCCGCTTATAAAAGCCGGTAGGCATATTATTTATTTGGCGGAAACATTGGCGCGTAAGCGACAGCTCTGGGTTTTTATGCGTGTGCTAATATTGCCAGCTAAAAAATCAGAGCTGTCGGTTTTGCCGCGCTATTGCGGGGTAAAGCGACAATGTTTCCGCCACTATTAGTTTTTGCAAGGAAGTCCGGTCAAAAATTTTATTAAGGTGTTCTTATTGATTATATATAGGTGCGTATAAGTTGTGGTATATAACTATTTATATTATAGCACATAGGTTAATGCAGTCAAACTATGGGCTGTAAATAACTATTTTTGCGTTAGTTTAAAAATATAAGCTTTAAGTTCTGGAGGTAATTTTTCGAAATCAGGATTTTGTATTATTTTAAGCAGTTCATTATTATCTACATTTTTCATTTGAGATTTCATATCTTCTATTCTTTTTTTAATATCTACATCCATAGTGCTCCTTAACAACATTTCTATTAAACTTGTCAAATATGTATCAACTTCCGCCATTCTTCCGCCGGATTATTTAACATATAAAAAAAGCGGCTAACCTATAATGGCTAACCGCTTGATTTTATTTGGTGCCTGGGGCGGGAATTGAACCCGCACAGCCTCAAGGACCGAGGGATTTTAAGTCCCTTGCGTCTACCAATTCCGCCACCCAGGCATGAGAATTTACAAATACGAGAAGCGATTCGGCTTATATTATTTTTGCATTGCACTGTCAAGGTCTTACTAATTAACTTTTTCCTCAATATTATTGCTTCTTGAAGATTTGATAACTTATATGATAAACAAAATCTCCATCCATAAAGAAAGGAATAAGGCATGCAAGACATTGATTTCATCATAACCGGTGGAAAAGCGCTCCTGCTCGATTCTAAAAACACGTGCCTTGATCAAGCCTCTGTAGCGATAAACGCGGGCGAGATAGTCGCTGTTGGTCTTACTGAACAAATAGCAAAACAGTATCGCGCTAGAAAAACTATTACTGTCCAAGATTCACTGATTATGCCCGGCTTTGTCAATTGTCACACGCACGCGGCCATGACCTGCTTCCGCGGCATCGCTGATGATCTTGAACTCATGGATTGGCTCAATAATTACATCTTTCCGGCTGAAGCCAGAAATGTGAATAAAGAGCTTGCCTACTGGGGAGCGCTTCTTGCAGCCGCCGAAATGATCAAATCCGGCACCACCACTTTTTGCGATATGTATATTTTCGAAGATGAAGCAGCCCGCGCGGCGAAAACCGCAGGCCTCCGCTGTCTTGTCGGCGAAGTACTCTTTGATTTTCCTTCACCCAATTTTAAAACCCCTGAAGAAGGTCTTGCCTACACCCGCACACTCATCGAAAAATGGACCGACGATCCGTTAATTAACATCATTGTCGAGCCTCACGCGCTTTACACCTGCTCACATTCCCTGCTGATCGAAGCAAAAAAGCTTGCCGACAATTACCATGTACCTCTGGGATTTCATCTTTTGGAAAACGCTGCCGAAAAAAAACAACTCGAAGAAAAATTTGGAAAAGGCGCTGTATCTTTTCTCAAAGACATCGGTTATCTTAATGAACGGATGATAGCTTTTCATTGTGTTTGCCTGTCGGAAGAAGACATAAGAATGTTTGCCGATCATGGTTGTAAAGCCGGTCATAATCCGGCCAGCAATATGAAACTGGCGAGTGGCGTAGCTCCAATACCAGACATGATTGAAGCCGGAATTACCATCGGCTTGGGAACCGATGGCTGCGCCAGCAATAACAATCTGGATATGATCAAGGAAATGTCCACGGCCGCCAAGCTCCATAAAGTGGCACGGCTCGATCCGACAGTGATGGATGCCAGGACAGTCGTACGCATGGCTACTATCGAAGGCGCGAAAGCTCTCGGCATGGAAAAGACAATCGGCTCTCTGGAAGCGGGCAAAAAGGCCGATATTATCATCATCGGTCTGAACGAGCCACATTTGACGCCGCTTTATAATGAGTATTCGCATCTTGTTTACGCGATGAGCGGCGCTGATGTTGATACTGTATTAATCAATGGTAAAATTGTTATGGAAAATCGTATACTGTTGACTATCAATGAAGAGGAAGTTATGCAAAAAGTGAGAGAAATTGCCGTGAAGGTAAAAAATAGCCTGCGGAAATAAAGGAGGTAGTGAAAATTTATGAGATTACGTAATTACTCTATCCACCATAAGTTGATTATTGTATTATTTTTGCTGTTCCCTATAAATTCCATGGCGGCCGTGAAAGAAGTCACGCTTTTCCCCAATTCCGCGAAAATATCGGAAACAGCAAAAATTAATCCTCAATGCTCTAAAGGAAAATGCATTTCTGTTATAACTCTGCCCCCACAGGCTGATACGGAATCGCTCGTTGTTTCACTTCCGCCGCAAAGCCACGTAAAAATAGAAGACGTGCAGGCAAAACCCATTCAGGTTCAGGATGAGTCCAGAATCGCAGAATTGCGCAAGCAGATAGCCGGACTGGAAGGCGAAAAAAAAGAGACGCAGTCAAAGTTGCAGGCCCTCGATGCACAGCTTCAATTCTGGCAGGCGCAAACAAAAGCAAAAACAAAAACTGTCGCCGACTCCTATAAATTATCCGACGCCATAGGGAAAAATGTCCGGAAATCCAGTCAGGAAAAATTCGCCGCCGATACTCAGTTGGAGAAAATCGAAAAAAACATCAAAAAACTTCAGGAAGAGTTAAACCAGGCTGCCGGTAAAAAAGAAACCGCGTGGGAAATAACTTTAACTCTATCGGGCTCCAATCAAAACGAAATATCTTTAACCTACACTTACTTGCTTGCGGGTTGCGGCTGGCTTCCCCTTTATCGCATTGAGGCTCTGCCCGCCTATAAAAGAGTTTCTTTTTCCTGGGATGCGGAAGTGTGGCAATCCTCCGGTGAAGATTGGAAACAGGTACAATTAAATTTAGCCACGCTGCAGCCTGTAATAAATGTTGCCCCCCCCGAAATGCCTGCATGGATTATTAAGCCCCGGGTGCTTTATAAAGCATCGCGAAGTAAAAATATTGCAGCCACGCCGTTAATGGATAAAGGAGTCTCTGACAACGATAATATAGGCGCGGCTCCTGCTGAAAACATAAATACAACTTATTCTGTCTGGTCGCTGGGCCAGAAGAATATTATGGCCGGCAGCAAACAGCGTTTGAAAATCAAAGATGAATCATGGCCTGCTGAATTTCTTTTTCTGGCGCGTCCCGCTATAAATCCGCAAGCTTTTGTCCGTGCTCAGGTTAAACTGGAACAACCCGCAGAAATACCTTACGGACAGGCAATCTTTGTTATTGATGGATCTGTATTAAGCAAGCGCGAATTTTCGTTTGCCGGTTCCGAGGGAGAGCTTTTCTTCGGAACAAGTCCTTTGATTTCCGTCATCTCCTCGACGATAGCCGACCAGTCCGGCGCAAAAACAATTTTTCAGGATAAACAAACCAGAAGCTGGCAATGGCTGATTGAGACAAAAAATTCCGGCAATGCCGATATTAAATTGCGTATTGAAGAACCGGTGCCTCAGGCGCGTGACAAAAGAATACACCTGAACTTCAAGCAGAATCCGGAACCGGAGGAAAAAGACCATTCTAAATTCGTCTGGATTCTGGATGTGCCCGCTCAACAGAAAAGAACTATTCAGAACAATATTGAACTGGAAGCGCCGAGCGATATGGATATTGATTTCGGCTGGCGTTAATTTCTCACTGATCTTCAGGCAAGGTTTCTTTCTTATAATGAAGTCCTAACCTTCAGGTTCGCCTGCACTGCGGGTCTCATAACCTAAAGGTCACAAGAGACCTGGAATACGGTTTATATAATTTATTGCCCCTGTCCCTTCGCCAATAAAAAACAACTCATGCAACCGCCAAAAACGTATAGATTTTGTTATCCAGAAAATCCAACAGTCAAAGGCATATTTGACCCCCTTTGACCCGTTCTTGGGGGACACTTGATGAACCCATGTCGAAGCATTAATAAGATTAATACGAAATCAGAATGCCATGCCGACTCGGATGCCATACATATCCGCCTCTGATTTCGGTTGATAGTAACCGATACCACGCGAATATTCGATATCAGATTTTGAAAAACGCATACTGTCGTAGTAGAAGCTTGCCTTGAACAGTTTGTATTTTACACCCGTTTCAGCAAACCAGGATATTTCATTACCTGGTTCAAAGGTCACAGCAGGTCCCAAGTCTGATTTATCAAAACGAGCCGTGTTTCTATTATATACTGGATATTTTCCCCCGGCTTCGACAAATAATCTCGTTTCCCCCCATAAAGCAACATCGCCTCTTAACCCGGCTCGAAAATAAATCGAGTACCACTCTTCCGGATAGCCGTAAATATTTGTTATTCCATCCGCAGCAACAGCATCCCGTATGTTTCTGTACCATCCACGGAATCCAATTCCGACAAAAGGCTCAACAGTAACCTTCTTCAATGATCCGATTCTCCATCCAAGGTCTAACTCCACTTTACCATCATAGTAGTCACTGTCGGATTTTACTGGAATATTGGAATTGGTGGATGAATCATAGTCGATTTGCCCGCCGATTAGTTCAAGGTGAGGTTTTAGAATAAGTTGATTGTCGTAAAATTTAAAATTATAATTATAGGCCAATCCTATGCCAAATCGAAGTCCAGATTCTCTAACAAACTTTTTATTATCAACGAATTCCTGCCAATCAAAGTATTCGCCTATAAGATATATATTCGTCTCTCCGGCAAAACTAGGAGACGCCTGCGTTACGTGGAGAGAACAAAAAATAACAAAAATAATGACTATAAAACGATGTGTTTTAAAGTGTTTTTTCATATTGAGACTGAAAACAAATCTGTGTAACGGTTAATAAAACCAAGCCTTCTGCTTTGCCGGTGGTGGAGAATCTTCTATCTATAGATTAGTTTGCAGTCGCTGCATGCTCCATATTCTTGACTGATAAAATAACTTCCCCCGTTTCTGTAATGCCTTCCAGGATGCCGTTGACAATCGCCGTATCCCCCTCATTGAACTTTTGTTTGACAATTTTTACGTTTTGATCATTTGGATCCCAGATGAGATGCACCGGGCAGGACTTGTTTTTGTAGAGATGGCCTTTGACGTAAAAGCCGCCAAATGCGCTGATTTCCGTGATCTTAATGGGCCATGTAACCTGGAAGCCTGCTGATAATTCTTTCTTTTTAAACTTACTCCATTCACCATATGCCCTTTCGATATCGCCCTTGGAAATCGTTTCCATTGCGTTACTCCTTGCTGAGAAACTCCACCCGCAAACCGCGAGGGAGAGGATAATAACAGATAAAAAAAGACCCCAACCCAACGTTGCCTTAACATTAAAATTTCCACGCTTCGCTGCTGATTGCATCATGTCTTATGGCCTCCCTCTAAAATAACACATTTTCCAAAAAATCTCTTTATTAACGAAGGAAACTGCAGGAATGTTTACAAGTTATCATTTAAATCCGCCCTTTGCCAGTTGCCAAAGGGCGGATTTCTTTTTAGATAATCCTTAGTTTCCCTCTCCTGTTGAGGAGAGGGAAACTAAGGGGAAAGGTTAGTTGATTATTCATCACCGTCAAGATACATGTAAGCTCCATGTGCACCGTAATCGCAATCGGCGGCGGTGAACTTAGCAGTGATATGATGTCCGGCTTGCGCATTGGTGAAACCAAGCGTTATGGTCTGCCAGGGAATGGCTTCACCTCCATCGGGATATTGGCCGTTGGCACCTTTGCCGAAGGTCAACCAACCTGTATAAGTGGGATCGCCGGTGTAGAAATGTTTGTAATACAAGGTTGTGCCGGCCGTGTCGTCCGTAACAAGCACATCCACATAGGGCTGATGTGCCGCGTCGTGGTTCGGTTGCTCCATCACGGCAGCCCAGTAGAATTTGGCCTGGGGATTGGCGGCATTGGGAACGGTCGCTGTCTGGCTTACGGAGCTTATATGGTATGAGTCATCATAATTATTTACTCGAGCCGAATAGTTACCCACATAGACCATATTCAAGGAAGGGTAGATCGGATCCGGGCCGGCGGTGACAATGGCGCTCTTATCCGAAGGGACGACTGAATCGGCGGGCTGGTCCGGCCACAAATGCCGCTCTGAATACCAACCGGTGAAGTCTCCGGTTTCGAAACCGGCATTTGTGAAGAACAGCTGCCCCTTGATCTTAATGGGAACTTCCTTGAAGCCGGCATAGGCGTTCCACTCATTAAATGCGTCGTCGGTGGCCACTAACATGAGGGTGTTGGTGGCGAGGGTGATCGGCAGGGTGATGGTGAAGGCACCGCCGGTAATGCTTATGCGGTAGCGATGGCCGCCGTTCAAACGATAGATGATGTACTTGGCCGTCTTGATGCCGCCGGTGACCGTGCCCTTGATGGTAACTGTATCCTGATCGGTAAGTTCAACCGAGCCGTCAGTGTCGATGGTGAGGGCATTGTTCTTGGAGTCGGTGGCCGAGGTGACGGCAAGGGTGTTGAACTTGGAGTTGCCGGCGGACCAGCCGGTCTGTGCGCCGTCATACAGCTGTTGGTACTGGCTCGACTCCGCTAAAGTAGCAAATCCTTCGAAGGAGAACTGGGTGAATTGCGGGTTGTAAGCTGCGTTTTTGGTGTAATTGGTGAATTTGTACTTACCGGTCGTTGCATCTATGCCCCAGTCGATGGTCACGACTTCGCCGGGGAAGTTGTTGTCATAGATATAGAACTGGCCGGAATCGTACTTGTAAACAACCGTCGCATGACCGCTCTGCATGCCCGGCCACTGGTCGGCCATCAGGAATGTCATGGGACCGGAAAGTTGCAGTCCCAGGATCATTAAGTAGCCGGTCATCTGGGGACCGAGCATGTATTCTTTCTGCATCCAGGATTTGGCCCATGTCTGGCTGGAGGCCATGAATGCGCGGGATATCAGCTCGCGCGCGGTCACGTCATCCTGCCAACGGGTCAGATCACCCTCTTTGTACATGGTGTAGAGACCGGTATTGCTGTTGCTGGCCTTCATATCGTTGAAATACCAGACCGAGTAGTTGGCCATGCCGAGGCAGCTGCCGCCGGGAGAGTCATATGCGCCAAAATTGGGGTGGAAGAAGCCATCCGGATTGGCCGCAAAGCCGGTGTCAACTGGGGCTATTGCCGCGCCCGCTGCTATTGCCGCGCCCGCTGCCACGTTACCGGTAATACCCAGATTCGCACCCAGGCCAATGATTCCGATGGCCACATATTTTCCACCATGGGTGGTAGTAAAAGTGATGGTTTTGGCCGTGGTGTCAATATTCTTGACGCTGACCATAGAGTAACTATTGGATCCTGTGTCCCAGAAAAATACCCCCGGAACGTCGTTTGCGCCAAGGGAGGTCGTGTTATACGGTATGGTAACCGTGACCGGCTCTAAAAAATTGTAAGTTACCCCTGTGATAACAAACGTTTTGCTCGCAATGGTTGCGCCTGCGGGAGCGGCTGCCGGTGGATTGTCTTCCGTTGTTATCTGTACCGGAACAGTAAGTTCGTCATCCATAGCACCTGACGGAATCACCATTTGAACACCGTTCATGTTGACAGTGCCGCCATTTTTATCAATAGTGGTTGCTCCTACTCCTCCGCTACCTCCGCTACCGCCCGAACTGCAGCCGCCGGTAAAAAGAGCCATCGTTACCAGTAACATCATTACTAACATCTTACCAAAATGTGACAATAGCAATTTTCTTTTCATTTCATCCCCTCCTATGATTTAAAAAAAGTTTAACTTAATATATAAAAGAACTTCAAGTAAATGTCAAAGAAAAAAGTTGAAGTAATTTTTTTAATCGTACTCTTCCAGATAACGTTCAATATAAGAGCGTACGCGTTCTTGGGGTTGAAATATTCCGAAATGACCTTCGCAAAGAATATCCGCATTGAGAGCTAATAAATTTTGCATTGATTTTTTCCATGCTTTAATGTCTGATTCAAAGTCTCTGTGAAATGGACCGTGAATATCCTGCCCGAAAAGAACCCGCTTCCCTTCTCTGTCCAGATAAAGGGAAATTGAACCGGGCGTATGGCCGGGTGTGTGCAGACAATGCAATTCTTCACCGCCAAATTTTAATATTTCGTTGGAACCGGATAATTTCCTGTCAACTTTAGTCGGCGGAAAAGTTGTGCCATACCAGTTTGCCGCTGTTTTGAGAGAATCGCCGCTTTCCACTGCCTTCGCGTCCAACTCGTGAATCAGTATTTTTGTCTGGTATTGTTTCTTAAAGAAAGGCGCCGAACCGATATGGTCTATGTGGCAATGAGTTAATATCAGATGAGAAAGATTAGCGGGATTCAGGCCGAGCATTTCAATATTGCGCATAATCTGGGAGGAGCTTTTGCCGGCTCCTGCGTCAATCAAAACCAGCGTTCCAGTAAAATCTATCAGATAAATCGCCGCGTCATCGGCTGAGGTTATACCGGGGCCGCCGATTAAATAAACGCCGCTGATTATTTCTTCAGTCTTTGTCTTCATGAAAGTATTTTTAAGTTTGGAAAGTGCCGATTATCTCGTTTACATCTTTTATTTTATTAGCAGCAAGATAATTTTTTATTCCCTCAATCACTTCCAGCGTGACATGGGGATTGATAAAATTGGCTGTGCCGATTTGCACCGCTTTAGCTCCCAGAATCAAAAACTCCAGCGCGTCTTCGGCCGTCATTATGCCGCCAATGCCTATAACCGGTACAGAAACTCTTTGGACCACCTGCCAGACCATTCGCAGGGCCACCGGTTTTATCGCCGGGCCGGATAATCCTCCGGTAATATTTTTCAGATGAGGCCTTTTTGTTTTTAAATCAACGGACATTCCCGTCAGAGTGTTGATTAATGATATAGCGTCTGCTCCCGCTTTTTCCACGGCTTCCGCGATAACTCCGATATCCGTTACATTGGGGGTAAGTTTGACTATAACGGGCAAAGATGTTTCTTCTTTTACTGTGCGCGTCACCCTGGCGGCAATTTTCGGATCGGAGCCAAAACTTACTCCTCCTTTATTTACGTTGGGGCAGGAAATGTTTACTTCCAGAGCGTGCACACCTTTTGCTGAACTCAGTTTTCTTGCCACTTTTTTATATTCGTCGTAAGTTTCACCGTAGATGTTGGCAATAATCGCCACATTGTATTTACGCAGGAAGGGAAGTTTTTCTTCAATAAAAGTATCCACTCCGATATTCTGCAAACCTACGGCGTTGAGCATGCCGCCGGCCGTTTCCATAATTCGCGGCGGCGGATTTCCCAACCGTGATTTCAGCGATAATCCTTTGACAACAATGGCACCCAATCTGTTTAAGTCAACATAATCTGCATATTCCTCGCCGTAACCAAAAGTGCCTGACGCCGTCATTACTGGATTTTTCAATTTCAGTGGCCCCAGATTTACAGCCATTCGCGGAGATGTCTTTGATTTCATTTTATCCCCAAATTATTTGTGAGACACAAATTTTAAAAGTGAAACGCATTAAAATTTGTAAGTCGAACAATTCCGCCAAAAGCGGAGGGTTTCATACCCGTGATTCCCAGATAATATCCGTCAGATTAAACACCGGGCCATCAGCGCATACACGTTTGTAACCGAAAACGCCTTTTTTATCTTTTACGGCCACAGCGCAGCCCATGCAGGCTCCGGTGCCGCAGGCCATCCGCTCTTCCAGTGACACCTGACAACTGAATTTACTTTTATTCAATATTTTTGCCAGCGATTTGAGCATTTCTTTGGGGCCGCAGGCGTAAATGGAAGTATTGTCCGAAGTAAATTTCTTCATTTCCTTTTGAAAAATCTGCGTGACAAAACCTTTTGCTCCCAAAGTTCCATTATCGGTGCAAACGGTAATATTGCGGCAAAGCTTTTTCAATTTATCCAAACCGACCACAGCGGAAGCTCCCTGAAAACCCAGATATACAGTCATCGCTGACGGAGAACAATCAGCTCTTCGGCATAAACTTTCGATCAGTAATGACAGGGGAGCGATGCCGATTCCTCCGGCAATAAAAATAATGTTTTTTTCGACGGTCTGAATTTCAAACCCGTTACCCAGCGGTCCATGAATTTCCACTTGAGAACCTTCAATCAGTCCAGCCAGAATTTGCGTTCCCTTGCCCACGACACGGTAGAGCAATTCAATCAAGCAGTAATTTTTCCCGCGGGAAAAAGAATATATGCTTATGGGGCGGGAGAGGAATGGATCATTCAATCCGGCGATGCGAATCATGATAAACTGACCCGGCGTCGGATTTTCAAAGGAAGAGGCAACTTTCACTTTCATCAGAAAGCAGTCTTCCTGAATTTCTTCGTTTTTTGAAATTTCCCCGATATAAATGTCTTTGATCATTTTTTTATCTTTACTTCTTTATGTCTGCCCACATGATTAAGGCGTCTTCATGAGTGTCCGTGTAATAAAGCGGTCTTATTCCTTTTACTACAAAACCGCATTTTTCGTAAAGCTTTATTGCTTCGGTATTTGATTTTCTTACTTCCAATGTTTGGTCTGTAATTTCATTTTTTCCTGCGATTTCTGCCATTGCTTCCATAAGATTAAATGCAAGACCTTGCCTTCTATACTCTTTTTTTACCGCCAGATTGTGCAAATGAACTTCATCGGCAACAAGCCAGAAAATAATATAGGCGACGATTACACTTTTTTCCTCAACAGTTATCCGCGCAGCAATACACACGGAATGAGCGCTGCCCAGTTCTCTTGTAAACATGCCTTCCGTCCAGGGTGAAGGAAATGACTCTCGCTCAATATCCAGCACCTCTGGCAGGTCAGTCTTGTTCATCAGATCAATTGTCACCAGAGGGAAAACTTTTTTATAGGACATGGAAAAATTCCAAAAGTACGGCCACAACTAAAAATATCGCGCAAAAAACGGGAATTGCTCTCTGAAGTTTTAGCATATTAATGGCCACGGCAATCCCCAACAACGGCAGAAAATAATAGGTAAAAGAAAGTGTTGATATGACCGTTGCATTTAATTTAGGATAGAGCCAGATTACAGAAGGAATGAATATCACTAGAATTGCCAAAACATAAACGACATCGAATAAAAATACTTTAATTAACCCCAAATAATTTTTTTGTTCTATTCCTCGAATGTTATTTCTTTTTGCATCTACCAACGCCCGATCGGAAAGAGTGTCGTTGGATTTAATAATCAGGATATCCATCTGCTTGGCTAATATTCCGCAAGGAATGGCTATAAGTATAGAAAGCGCAATTAATTCCGGCGATATGCCTCCCAATTTGTGGCCGGCAATTACGGCCGTTGAAGTTGCCACAACAGCAGTTAAGGAATCGTTGGGAGGAATGTAAGTTCCTATGGGGATGCGATCAATCCAGATAAGTTCCACAAATGCTCCGATTACCATTCCTGCATAAGGATTATGCAAAAGGAGTCCGATAATAGGAGCAATGATAACCGGCCGGGAAATCATGGCTTGAATAAAAACACGATCAAGACATAACAGGCCGCCGCAAAAAGATGCTAAAATAATTTCCGTAAACAATTCTAAATACCTTTATGGTTTTATATTTCAACAATTCTTCAGGGCTTCCTTAATATTAATAGCCTTTCCCTTCGGTATCCCTTTTAATTCAACAACAACCCGGGGATCTTCCAATAGATTTTTTATACATTTAATTTCTCTATCACATAAAAAGACGGAAGGGGAACAACAAATCTTGTATTCATTATTATAAACATTACCGATATTTAACTTATCAAAATGAAATCCCTGATTAAAAGCATCGCACGCATCAGCAATATTGCTAAATAATACTATAGTTTTTTTCCCATCACCATGGGTAAAAACATAATTTTTTACAAAATCATCTACAGAATTGATAATTACTTCGATTTCGCTGGGTACGGCCATTCTGATTATGGTCTCAAAAAAGGAATCACCGGCTACTTTATTGTCAACAACAATAATACATTTCGCCCTGACGTGGGGTACCCATGCTTCCAATATTTGACCGTGGACAAGCCTGCTGTCAACTCGAACCAAAGCTATGTTAAAATCTTTTGCCAAGTAATTACCTGCTAGCTTTCTTGCTCAAAATTTCACTGGCCAACATGATATTTTTTTCCCCGTAATTTTTTATAAGGCAGGCAAAGTCCCGTAAAGTCATATCTTCTTTAAATTCAGACAATTTGAGCACCATTGGTAAATTAACTCCGGTAAGAACTTCAACTTTTCCATCTTTCATAAAAGAAAGCGAAATGTTGGAAGGCGTACCGCCAAAAAGATCTGTAAGAATCAACACGCCCTTACCCTTATCCAGTTTTTTTATGGCATTGCTGATTTCTTTTTTTAAATCTTCAACATTTTTTGTCTGATCAATACAAACATGTAATATATCGCCTAACGGCCCTTTGATTAACTCTGCAGCTTTTATCAACTCACTTCCCAAGTTACCATGCGTAATAATAAGCGCACCAATCATTATTACCCTCCCCCTTTAAACGCGTTTAAACAATTAAGCTACCCTTGCGTTTGTCATGCTCTTAAATTTAATGCGGTAGGCTAATGGATTGCACAACAATTGTCAAGATTTATGAAAGGATTATTTGAAGTAAAATATTAAATGTTTCCCATCTTGTAAATTATTGTATTGACTTGGGATTAGACAATATTTCTTTTGACGGATTTTGCAGAGCTTCAGTTAGACCAGATTGACGAGAGATGCGTCTAGAAATTGCCCTCTTCAATAAATCCTCACCCGCCCATATATCTACGACTTTGCGCGCACGGGTAATTCCCGTATAAATAAGTTCCCTCGTTATCAGGGGAACATCGCGGTCAGACAAAATCAGCAGAACTCGCTCAAATTCCGATCCCTGACTTTTGTGGACGGTCATCGCCCAAACTGTTTCATGTTGGGGTAACCTTGCCGGTAAATATTTTCGCAGACCATTGTGTTCGTCGCGAAAAAAAGCTCGCAGTTGGTCATTTTCATCAGAGTCCCTCAAAATAATACCGACATCGCCGTTAAATAAACGCAAGCGGTAATCATTCTGTAAAACCATAACTGGCATTCCTTCGTAAAAAATATCACGCGTTTTGATCAGTCCCGCGTCCCGGAGAATTTTCTCTACATAGATATTTATTTTTTCCGTACCCCAAATTCCCACACGCATGGCGCATAAAATACGGAATTTTTCAAATAGATCAAAAATATTTTCCGGAATACCGCTGCCGGAAATTGCCGCTTTCAAGTATTCCTGATAGCTTTCAACGACTATTTCGCCAAAGGGTTTTAATAAATTTTCACTTTCAGCCAATTCAGTCCAATGAATATCCGCATACTTTCCTGAACGCAACAATTCCGCTGCTTCCTGGTACTGGCCGTTTTTAACAGTTTGACTCAAAAGATCAATGCCGCTTTGATCAGGAAAACGATAATTTTTTTGCAAATGGATAATGTTATCTTGAATACCCGCAGGCACATTGCCGGATTCGATCTCTTCACCGGATAGAAACGCAATCTGCCGGGCGAATTCCGGAGAAAAAATGTTAGGAGTGCCTTGACCGCATATATCTCCTAAAAATGCTCCGGCTTCAACAGATGCTAATTGATCCTTATCCCCCAGCAAAATTAAACTCGCCTCTGGGGGCAAGGCGGCGATCAATTTCGCCAGAAGTGGCAAATCCACCATAGAGGCTTCATCAATTACAACCAGATCATAAGGCAACTGATTTTTTTTATTAAATTGGAAATAAGCCGAATTATTGATAGAACCTAAAAGGCGATGAATTGTTTGCGCCTCGTTGGGGATCATCTCTTTTATCGCGGCGATGCAATTTAATTTCTCTTTCGTTTTTCTGACAGATTCCTGCAGACGTGCGGCAGCTTTGCCCGTAGGCGCAGCCAAAGCAATCCGCAAAGCTCTATTTTCTATATCCAAAATCAGTGTCATAATTTTTGTAATGGCCGTTGTTTTTCCTGTTCCCGGGCTGCCGCTGATCACAAGAAATTTTTTCGACAGGGCAGCAACGCCAGCAACTTTTTGCCAATTGATTCTCTGTCCAGCAATTTCATCAAAATACAGATTCAGCTTTTTTTGAAGTTTAAATTTATCCGACTTTATTTCATTAGTTTTATAACTGTTGGCGGAAATATATTCAGCGATATCTTTTTCATATTGCCAGTAGCGATGCAAGTAAAGGCGGGCTTTTTCATCCAGAATTAAGGGCTTAAAATCACCGGGTGCTCCTACGCAAGATGCTGATTTTAGAGAAGCAAGCCATGTTTGTAGTTGCGGACATTCAATGATATTTTTTCCTTCTTCACTTTTGGAAATAATCTTTCCGGCAATATCGTTCAAATCCAAACAAATATGTCCATCTCTTACGCACCGGCTAACCAATGCCGCCGCCAAAAACAAGTCTTCTTTTTTCCCCTGATTGAAGGAAGCAATAAAACGGCCGAAATGAATATCCATCGGAGAAAAATAGTTATTGAAGAAACTCTTCATATTTTTTAATTCTCAGCCCTTATTCGTGAAACTCCAATTACGAAAGCGAATCGTAGCGGAATTGGTAAGTTGAACAATCCCGCATAGCGGAGGGTAATGAGACTCAAACTTCAAAAGCGAAGCGAATAGAAGTTTGTTAGCCGAATTATCCCGCCTAAGCGGGGTATGAACCCTACAGCTTGCTTTGGGGTTCATACCCGTGATTTTTCCCCAAGTCATTCAATTCCATTTTCAGGGATAACAGCGCGAGCATATCCTTCAAAGAAATAATGCCTTCCAAATGATCACCTTTGACAACCAGCAAACGGCTATTTCCTGTGCGATTCATTATCGCCAGTGCTTTATTGGCATCTTCTTCCGGACCTACTGTTGTTTCTTCATTGCAAGGCGAAGCAATTGCTCCTACCGTATATTTTGCCCACTCCTCGCGTGGAATTGACGCCACCTGTTTTATGGAAATACATCCTGTTAATTTACCAAAAGAAAGCACTGGATACATCTGAAAATGGTGCTTATACACATAATCACGAATAAATTCTTCCAATGATATAGAACGCGATACAGTCACGGGGTTCTTAACCATCAGTTCATTTACTTTTTTTGCGTTAAAAAGACTGCGCGCCAAAAGCTGCTGGTAGGACATTTGCGCCGTCGAACGGAGAAACAGGCCGATCAAAAACCACCATAGACCACCCACAAAATTACCACTGACGATATAAACGACTCCCATAATAATTAATAAAATTCCGAAACCGGACCCTATTTGTGCGGCAATACCAGTTGCCCAGCGTATATCTTTTTTCCAGATCCAAAGGGCCGAACGCAATACTCTTCCGCCATCTAGAGGAAAAGCAGGGATCAAATTAAAAATCGCAAGAATTATGTTTAACCACGCTAAATAAGCTAAAACACCATTGACTGTCACCGGCCAGCCGTTTTTTTCTCCAAAAGTGTAGAGTAAAAACGAGAGAAAACCGATTAAAAAACTGCAAAGCGGTCCTACTATCGCCATCATAAATTCAGCTTTAGGATTAGGAGGATCATCTTCCATTTGGGCAACACCGCCAAAAATGAACAGAGTTATTCCCTTCATGGATATCCCATAATATCTGGCTACAAGGGAATGAGTTAATTCATGAATAACTATGGATAAAAAAAGTCCGACCGCACCGGCAGCTCCCATCCACCAATAAGCAGCACGGGGAAGATCCTTGTAATATTCAGGGAAAAGGCCGCTTGCCAAGGACCAGGTGATCAAAGCCGCTAAAAATAACCAGCCTATATCAAATTTTACTTCAAACCCAAAAACTTTAAAAAGGCTTACCGGACGGCCAAACATAAAAATACTCCTGATTACAGTGTTCCTTAATAAGATAACCTGTTGCCTGATGAAAATTAATGTTTTAAATAACACTTTATGTAAAAAAAGTTTACTAAAATAAAGCATCATATATTGCAGAAAAAAATTGACAACTATCAAGTTTTTAAGTTATTTTTAATGTAATTTTAGTGATCTTCCTCATTTACCGGATAATCAAGCAGAGGTAACTATAATGTTTAAATCTAAAATATTATTACCGCTGGTACAGGTATAAAGAGAAATTCACGGGTATGAACCCCAAAGCAAGCTGCGGTGTATTATACCCTCCGCTTCGCGGGATTGTTCAACTTACCAATTCCGATACGCTTCGCTTTTGGAATTGGAGTTTCACGAATAAATTTTTTAAAAAAACTTTGTACAGTGGGAGGCATACATGAAAAAGTATCTATTATTGTTGGTGCTATTATTTTTCTTCCTCTATGGAACGGCAAATGCCGATTTCTATAAATGGGAAGATGTGAACGGAATTACGCAAATAACAGATTATCCGCCTCCGCAGGACAAATCCGCAAAAGATGTTCAAATTCACAAATATGAATCGGATAATTTAACAGATTTGCAAAACGCAGAGGAAGAGGGATCACCGTCCAAAGACAACAAATCGAAACCTCAGAAGAACCGGGGAGTCGTTCTTTATACCAAGAATGATTGCAACGATTGCGACAAGGCGCGGGAATTTTTGAAATCAAAAAATATTCCTTTTAGTGAATACAATATGGATAATGATAAGACCTCTGCCCAGCGAAGAAAAGAAGTTGACGATACTGAAGACGTCCCCTTTGCGATCATCAACAAAAATCATGTATATGGATTTACGGAAAGCGTTTATAATAAAGTGTTAAAAATGATCCCTGATTCAAACAAATGAAAACTACAATTTATTTCTATACAGGAACAGGAAACTCCCTGTGGACAGGAAAAAAATTGTCTGAGATATTGAGGAATACCAAACTTATTCCAATTACGCTTGCCGGCGAAGGCCTGATTCATTCTAATTCAGAAAACATTGGTCTTATTTTTCCCGTTCACATTTGGGGAATACCTTTTCGTGTCATTGAATTTTTAAATCGTTTGGAAACTGATCCCGCAAAATACTACTTTGCGATTGCCGTTAATGCCGGTCAGGTTGCCGCTACTCTGATTCAATTAAAAATGCTGCTGCAAAAGAAGAACATTAACCTTTCTGCGGGATTTTCTATCTGCCTGCCCAGCAATTACATTCCCTGGAGCGGCGCTATTCCTAAAGAAAAGCAGCAGAAAAAATTCAACGAAGCGTTGGATAAAATCAGCCGGATTGCCGCATCTATTTGCGCAGGAGAAGAAAAATCACCGGAAAAAGGCCCTGCATGGCAAAATATTTTCTTTTCGGCGTTTTACCGTTTATCTTTTCCTAATGTTCCTAAAATGGATAAATCTTTTTTAGTTGATGAAAAATGCACAAGCTGCGGGATCTGCGAAAAAATCTGTCCGGCACAAAATATATTAATCACTAATGGCAAACCAGAATGGCAACATCATTGCGAACAATGTTTCGCCTGCATCCAATGGTGTCCTGAAGAAGCCATTCAATACGGTAAGAGCACCGCGAAGAAAAAACGCTATCATCATCCGGAAATAAAACTAAGCGATATGTTGGCTAACGTTCCCAAAAGAAGTGTATAATACCAATTCTAAATCAAATCGCTATCTTTGTTGGCAGCTTAGTCCGGCGTATGCCTGGGTCGTTGTTGGCTTCCTCAACGTATGTATAATAATCCATCTAGCCGCCTCAATATCATCTTTGATTTAGAAATGGTGGTATAAGGTATTTTATACCAACATTCGTGCAAAATGAAAAACAGAAAATGGATATCAAACGAAGAACTAAAAGATGAGCGTTTTTCAACAATCCCACTGCCCCCGGATGATACATCTGCTATCATAAATCCAAAGATACTGATTTTCTGCGCAACCCCCATTTGATGATCATATCAGATGAAAACCTAAACAGGGCAGGAGTCAGACGTTGAGTGTACCAGAGCCATTTAGTCCTGAAGCCGGGGACCACCATAAACTTCTTGCGTGCAACGGCATACAGCACATGCGCGGCCACAAATTCAGGTTTCAATTGACCGGACATATTTTTTAGTATGCGGATTTCGGAGGGGATAGTCTTCATTTCATCGAGCAGCATCGGCGTGTCTACTTCAGGAGGACATACTACTGTCAGATGGGTTCCCTGCTGCTTCAATTCACCTCTCAAACATTCGGCAAAACCTACCAGGGCAAACTTTGAAGTGCCGTAAGCGGTGTATCCGCACATACCAATTAATCCGGCCGCTGATGAGATGATGACAATATGCCCTCCTCTCTTCTTCATGGCGGGCAGCACTTCCGCAATCATATTGCGGGTACCGTACAGGTTTATTTTCATCACGGCATCAAATGTGTCGTGAGAGATGTTCTCGAAATAATCACAGTTGATAATGCCGGCACTATTAATCAGGATGTCAGGCGTTCCGGATTCCTTCATAGCTTGCGGAATCATTCGGGACAAATCGGCATTGTTGGAGACGTCCGCACTCAGGCACCGGATAAACTGTCCGGAGTAAACCTTGAACTGCTCGATATCCCGGCGGGCGTCTTCGAGCTTCGCGCTGTTTCGCGCAATAATAGTAAGGTTTGCGCCATAACTGAAGAGTTTTCGCGCAAGCGCAAGACCGATGCCGCTTGACCCGCCGGTAATATAAACATGTTTGTTTTTGTAATAGTCCACGTTTATCCTCCTTTTAAATCACTCCATTCATTATACCCTTTGACTTTTGTCCAATCTCGCTACACCTGAATTCCGTTGCCAAGAAAAATATTCCTGCATCCTTCAACCCGCTCCCGCGCCATCCATGTTGCGGCATCACTATTTTTTCCCATCGGATCTTCCGATCCTATCTTGCTGGTTTTCACGTGCCACAAGGGATTGTAGGAAAGAAGTATAGACTTTTTTACGCCGAGCTTTTTCAAGTACGCGGCAATGGCGGCAAGATTTTCGTCCGTATCGGTAATGCCAGGCACCAGAGGCGTCCGCGGCGTTACCTGTATTTTTTTCTTTTCCGCCAGAATAAGGAGCTTCTCGAAGTTTGCAAAAATTTTTTCATTTCCCACACCGCAGTGTTTTTTGTGTGCCGCGCTGTCGAAAATTTTTATATCGAAATATACCGCATCGAGAAACAGCGTCGCCATCTCCTCGAAGACGTCCCAATCGAATAATCCGCAGGTTTCTAACAGGGTATGTACCCGCTCCTTCTTCAACGTCCGGAGAAGCATGGAAGTGAACTCCATGAAGAGAGTCGGTTCTCCACCAGAGAGAGTGACCCCTCCGCCGGAGTTTTCGAAGAAGGGTTTGTCCCGCAGCACTGTTTGCAATACATCTTCAACTGTCATCTCTTTACCCACTCTTGAAAGCGCCCCCGAGGGGCATGCATCCGCGCAGGCGAAACAGAGGGTGCACTTTTTCCGGTCGATAAAATATTTCTTTTTACGTGAGAGAGCATTTACAGTACAAAGCTTCAAGCAGGTGTCACAATCTATGCACTCTTTCGGATCAAAAGAAATTTCCCCGCTTATTTTTTTGCTTTCCGGATTGTGGCACCAGACACAGGAAAGGGGGCACCCTTTATAAAACACTACGGACCTTATGCCGGGACCATCGTCAAGGGAATTGCCTATTATTTCAAGGATAAGCGGTGCTTTCATATTCCGTACTCTGCCCGCTCGATGAGCTCAATCTGCATATCGTGGTTGAGCGTTACAAAATAGGCGTTGTAGCCCGATATTCGCACAAGGAGATTGCGGTAATTCTCCGGGTGCGCCATGGCGTCTTTAAGCATCTCCGAAGTAACCACATTCAACTGTATTTGCATACCACCCAAATCAAAGTATGTTTTTACATAGGAGAACATGTCGTTCACTGTCTTTTCGCGTGCGTCGCCCGCCGCAGGTACCACCTTGACATTGAAGGCGATGTTGTTGTTCAGGTTCACCGGATCGAGTTTCGCCACGTCGCGGATATTGTCAAGCAGGCTCTTCGAAGCGAAGGGCTGCGGTGTGAGACCAGGCGTGAAGGGTTTGCCGGACTGCCGCCCCGAAGGAAGCGCGCCCGTGAGGGTCCCGAAAGCCACATGGGTGGACATTGACCAGAACCCTGTGGTGTATTTCCCGCCGCGGTAGTGCGGCAGGCTCCCATAATAATCATGCGCCCATTTAGCGACGCGGTTGGCCATGGCTACTGCTTCATCACTTCCGGAACCGAAAAGCGGCACCTTTTTTCGCACCAGCGCCAGCAGAGCCGAGTTGTTCTCGAAGTTAGTGTCCACCGCCCTTTTTAAATCGGCAAAAGATATTTTCTTTTCGTCATAGACAAGTTTCTTTATTACCATGAGCGAGTCGGTCACATCGGCAAGCCCTATTATTGCTGTACCGGAGCTGTTGTATTTAGCTCCGCCTTTCGTTACATCCATGCCCTTTTGAATACAATCGCCGATAAGCGATGAGAGGAGCGCTGTGGGTCGCAGATACTGATGAGCCTCAGCCAGCATGTGGTTATATTCGATGGATTGGTCGATGATAAATTTGAACTGCTTTGTGAAAGCGTCGAAAAAATCATCGAATGTTTTAAAATCACCGCGCTCCACGACGCCGGTATCAGGCCCCAGCTTCCAGTCTGTGAGCGGATGCCTGCCGTTGTTCATGGCCATCTCCAGAGCGGCCACCATATTCATCATCTGCATGTTGGTGTGACCGATATGTTTGCCGGATAATGTCGGTTCAACACATCCGGTAGCCGACCAATTGCGGATATCCTGAATATCGTAATTCATCTCAGAAAGAGTGGAAATAATCGCGGCGTCGTTGTGCATGGAAGGAGTGGCGGCAGTGGTAAGGTTTACCTCGCAAAGCCGCTTAAGGTAAGTGTCGCTGTTAACGCCGGGCATAAAACGCGCGTTTACATTCGGGTCGCGGATGGAAAGCATCTCGGTAACCTTAAGGAAAATATACGTCATGTCGTTGACTGCGTCACAACCTTCTGGCGTGATCCCTCCTAAGGTAATAGCTTGATCTGAAGAGCTGCCCCCGAAATAGAAGTTGGCCAAATCGGGCGTAAGCGGGAAATGGTCGGCACAGCGCATATAGAAGTGGCCAATAAGTTCCACAGCGTGATTTATATATGCTTCGCGTTCGCTTTTAGATTTAATTTTTTCCATATCCGCAACGAAATAGGGCTGAAGCCACTGATCGAGTCTTCCCAGTGAAAGTCCCGCGTTCATGCTTTCCATGTGGAGCCCCACCCAGGTAATCCACATGGAGTTAACCGCCTCGTCGAGAGTGCGGGCAGGCTTCTCCACCACCTGCGCGCAAATTGACGCGATGTTCTCAAGTTCTTTCCGCCGAATCGGATCCTTTTCCGCCGCGGCATCTTTCAGGGACTGCCCCGAAAGGTTTTTTGAATAGGCTGTAAGCCCTTCCAAGCAGAGTATCATTGCCTCAAGTGTCGCCTTTTTCTCGATGCTTGCCTCCTGTTCCAATTCTGTTTTTATTTCTGCGATAATCCCTGATGTGCCCAGGCGCATTATTTTGGGAAAATCCGGAATGGTGTGCGATATCGTCGCCACCTTCCAGTTGAAATAAAGCGCGAAACGTTCGTCAATCTGCTGGCACAGCGGGTTGTGGTATTTTTCCCGCACCCATTCGCGAAAGTTTCGCTTTATCCAGTAGGGAAATATCTCGTTATGGAGAAGTTCGCGGGTTTCTTCGGAGATGTCGAACGGATTGTGCGTGCGGTGCGGCATGGTGATGAGCTCATTCCATATGATCACAGCGCTCCCTTCAGGATATAGGGGACATCCGATCCTTTTGCTGGTGGTGGTCCCGGCTATTAGTGAATCTTCGCCGATTTTCGGCTCACGGTTTTCCATGAGATATTTGTATGCCAGCGCCTTGCGGGTGACGGGAACCCAGGAACGGCCGTTACTGTCAGTTTCAAAGCCGTTTTTTCTGTGCCACTCCGTAAGGAGCCGGGGAATCTCCGGACAAACCTCTGGTTTTACGGTAAGGTGAATATCGAGAAATTTTTTGAGACGCGGAAAATTATCGATGCTGAAGTCAGGAAGATAGGGATCATCGAGATATTGTACGCCCCGATCCGCTTTCAGACACCTGAGCCGTGATTTGCTCCGTGCGGAAAGCTCATCGCTCAAGTCTCTGCGGGCATTAGGGGCTTTTTTAAGCAAACTTTTCTTGGCCTTGTTCCTCTCTTTTTTCATGGCCGCTATCTGTTTTTTCCAAATAAGCAGGGAAAGAAGAAAAGCGAAGAGGTTAAGATAGGTAATGCTTCCATCAATCCGCGCCTCATTCTTGAGGATCATGTAAATCTGGTCGGTGGACGTGCCCCCCAGCAATTTCCTAACTGCGGTGTCGGTGCGGAAACTTATCACCGCATTGGCGTTATCGGGCATACCGTGCACAATGGAAATAGCGCCTTCACGGGAAACAATACCCGAAAGCACCGAACCGCTTTCAGTGCGGATGCCGATGGCGAAATCCAGCGGACCATCTGGTGTTATAAGATATCTTTTCAGTGCGGCCCGGTGATTGAAGTTCGCGGCCATTACCTTCAGAAGCGTGTGCAGTATCAATCCTGTTGGAGAGAGTCTTGCTTTATCAGCGCTTGCGTTGTGAATTAGCATTATATGTCCCTCCTTTTTTGGAACTATTTTTTAATGACTTTTCAATTATCATCTGATGATAGCGTTCGCAGATATCAGTTATAAGACGTTTAACCAGAGGTTCCGTATGTTCCTCAACCTCGCGCAGGAGCCTGCTGTTCAGGAGGCTTACGATGCCGTTGAGTTCTATCCAGAGTTTTATGGTGATATAGCGCGCCTCTTTGTCCGATATCTTCAGAGATTCGGCAATCCCCTGCGCGATGAACAGAAAGGGCTGGATGGACTTTTTCTTTTCACGGCCGGCCACCTTCTCCAGCGGTGTGCCTATGCAGTCGAGGAATTTGGGAACGCTGCGGCTGATGAACATAACCTCATAATAGTCGGGATTACGTATACCGAAACGCACGTATTCGCCCACAACAGCGCACAGTTTTTCATAGGGATCATCCTTTGCTTTATAGGTGTTGGCAATGGATTCAAAGAGAAGTTCGAAACCCCGGATACGGATGAAGAAGTAGAGCTCGTCTCTGCTGGCGTAGTAATTGTAGATAGTGGTAGCGGTAACGCCAAGCCGTGAGGCAATTTTTCTCATGCTCAGTTCAGGAAATCCATGTTTAATGATGAGATGAAGGGCGGCATCAATAATCTCCTGTCTAAAGACGTCGACTTGTTCCGATGTTCGAGATGTTCGGGGCATGGGTTATCTCCAGTTAAATTTATTAGTACAATTAGAAAATAACTGTGTTAAGATAACAGTGTTATTTTTATTTGTCAACAGAATATTTTCGCGATTAGATACTTTACACAGGAAATAATAGAGCAAATCAAAAAAATCGCTTGATCTCTACGGGGGTAATAAATGTTTTTTCCGCAGCTCTATTATAAAGAAAGTTATCAAATGCAATTTATTGGTTATCTACAAACAAACGGTAATGGCAGATCACCTTCTTAAACTGGCTTTCTAAACTTTTATATTGTTCTATAATCTGTTCAGTACGACTGATGAGTTCTATATCAGTTTTTGGATTCACATACATGCTCATTTTTTGAAGGCTGGGGTTAATGATTTGTGGATAGCAGGAAGAAGTGCTTGTTGAGCTTACCTAATACCATATTTATCTTTCATCTCATCCAGTTTTGACTGTGCTTTTGCATCTCCCTGTTCAGCCGCCTTACGGTACCACTTTACAGACTCAGCATCGTCCTGTGGAACAAAAATACCGTCTTGGTATAAATCGCCAAGCCAGTTCTGGGCATCGACGTGTCCCTGCTCAGCCGCCTTACGATACCACTTTACAGCTTCAACAAAGTCCTGTGCAATGCCTTCAGCGTAGAAGTACTTCAAACCCAGATTGAACTGGGCATCGGCATTTCCCTGTTTAGCCGCTTTACAATACCACTTTACAGCCTCAGCATAGTCTTGTGGAACACCTTTGCCTTCCTCGTACATCCAACCCATATTGAACTCGGCCATTGCGTCTTCTTGCTGGGCCGCCTTAAGAAACCATTTCAGGGCTTCGGCATCGTCCTGTGGAACGCCTTTGCCTTCTTTGTACATCATACCCAATATGGTCTGGGCCTTTGCGTCTTCTTGCTCGGCTGCCTCAAGAAACCATTTTAAGGCTTCGGCATCGTCCTGTGGAACGCCTTCACCCTTTCGGTACATCAATCCCAGATTATACTGGGCATTGGAAATTCCCTGCTCAGCCGCTTTGCGATACCACTTTGCAGCATCACCATCATCCTGCGGAACACCTAAACCTTCTTTGTACATCATACCCAGTATGGTCTGGGCACCTGCTTGTCCCTGCTGGGCCGCCTTGCGATACCACTTTTCAGCCTCAGCATCATCCTGCAGAACGCCTAAACCGTCTTGGTACATCAAACCCAGATTATACTGGGCATGCGCATTTCCCTGTTGGGCCGCCTTACAATACCACTTTGCAGCCTCGGCATAGTCCTGTGCAATGCCTAAACCGTTTATGTACATTCCGCCAATCTCAAATTGAGCATCCGCATATCCCTGCTGGGCCGCCTTAAGATACCACTCTACAGCCTCAGCATCGTCCTGTGGAACGCCTTTGCCTTCTTTGTACATCATACCCAGTATGGTTTGGGCATCTGCTTGTCCCTGCTGGGCCGCCTTGCGATACCACTTTACAGCCTCGGCATCGTCTTGTGGAACGCCTAAACCGTCTTGGCACATCACACCAAGATTGAACTGGGCAGTTGCAATTCCCTGCTCAGCAGATTTTAAAAACCATCTTGCAGCCTCGGTATCGTCCTGTGGAACACCTTCACCTTCCTGGTACATAATACCAAGATTAAACTGGGCCTTTGCGTCTTCTTGCTGGGCTGCCTTAAGAAACCATTTTACGGCCTCGGCATCGTTTTGTGGAACACCTTTGCCTTCTTTGTACATCATACCCAGTATGGTCTGGGCATCTGCATCTCCCTGCTCAGCCGTTTTTCGATACCATTCCGCCGCCTTGGCATCGTCCTTTGGAACGCTTAAACCGTTTACGGTCATCCCGCCAATCTCAAATTGAGCGTCTGCAGCTACCTGTTCTTCCGCTTTGAGAGACAGCTTTACAGCATTAGCATCATCCTGCGGAACGTCTTTGAGTTCTTGGTTGATTATATCCAGTGTGGTCTGGGCATCCGCGTGTCCCTGCTGGGCCGCCTTACGATACCATTTAGCGGCCTCCTTATAGTCTTTTGGAACGCCTCTGCCTTCTATGTACATCATACCCAGTATGCTCTGGGCTTCTGCATCTCCACGCTCAGCCACCTTGATATACCACTTTACGGCTTCAGCATCGTCCTGCGGAACAAATATACCTTCTCGATATATACCGGCAAGCCAATTCTGGGCATCTGCGTGTCCCTGCTCAGCTGCCTTACGATACCACTTTACAGCCTCATCATCGTCCTGCTCAACGCCTTCACCTTCCTGGTACAGCATACCCAGATTGAACTGAGCATCTGCTTGTCCCTGCTCAGCCGCCTTATGATACCACTTTACAGCTTCGGCTTCGCTCTGCGGCACGCCTATGCTTTCTTTGTACATCGTACCAAGTACGAACTGGGCTTCTGCGTGTCCCTGCTCAGCCGCCTTACGATACCACTTTGCGGCTTTCACATCGTCCTGTGGAACGCCCTTGCCTTCATGATACATCAAACCCAGATTGAACATGGCATCTGTATCTCCCTGCTTGGCCGCTTTGCGAATATCTGATAAAGATAATATATCTTTTTTCATTTTGAATTATTCCCTTGAGAATGTTTTTCATTTAAAACATTTTCTTGTTTTTCAAAGCATTCTCTGAAAATTTACACTTAATTTAAGCGTCTTGCATCTAACAATTAATATCCAAACTTCTCTTTTTCTGATAATTGAACATTATAATAACACTATTAATTATTTTTAAAAGAGGAAAATAAGCAGCTTTATTGATAACGGATTGAAGTCTTGCATCCTCGCTGAGATTTACCGGATCAAAGTAACATGCAAAGTTCCTATACAGAAGCTTATGAAGAAAATGTGACCTGAAATCATCATTGCAACACGTTCAGGAATACCCGCCCTTACCATGTTTCTGACAGCCGTTCGCCTGAAATCATGGAATAGTTTTTTTCCGATTTCAGAATCTGTGCAAGCCTTCACCCCTGCACCCCTGAAGTCTTTAATCTTGTCGGTTCCTGATTCATTCATAAAGACATAATGCAAAATCTTGCCTAGTTCCTTTTGTCTATTTTTCTGGTTCAGGAATACATCCTTCAATTCGTCATCAAGATAGACCGTCCGGGCTTCATTGTTTTTAGTCGTTCCAGATTCAAGCCTGACGATGCTATTTTCAATATCAACTTGTGACCATGTTAAATTGCCAATCTCAGAAACGCGCCACCCTGTTTTATAAGCAAAGGTCACAAAGCCTTTAAGATAAGAAGGCAAACCCTCTCGCAATGCAATAAAGTCACCATGCTCAAAAAATCCTTTCCTGACATTGTTTTCCTGTAACATAGGAATATGCGGCACCCGGTCAACCTTTGGCGGTGTCTGCTGTAATCCAAGATTAAAGATTCTCTTTAGTGCAGCCAATTCTCGATTGACTGTCGCGTTAAGCTTGCTTTACTCTAATCGTTTTTCAATATAGTTTTGGATTCGCGGTGTAGTAATTTCCGGCACCCTGTCACCGTCAAAGAAGGTTTTGAATTGTCTGACACTACGTTCCGCGCGATTAAGTGACTTTTTGCCATTAATGCGATAGTCTGCCGGAAAATCATCTGCAAGGTCATTGAATTTAACCTTGTCGAAATGAATGCCGGGAATCTTGCCTTCGGAAATTTCGCCCTCTCTCTTTTTCAATAGCCTCTTTGCCTCCGTTTCTTTTTCAGTCTTTGCCGATTCTCGATAAGGCTTGCCGTTCTTGTAATACTTTAACCAATACACGGCACCTCGTTTATAAATTCTACCCATGACTTTCCTCCTTTCGTCTTTTGCGCCCTGTGGCTTTTACTCCTTCATATTCAAGCCAGTTTAGGGCAAGGTTTAAAAATACAGGAACTGCTCTCAATCCTGTTTCCCAACGGCTAACAGTCATCACGTCAACGCCCAAAGCCTTTGCAAGCCTTGCCTGTGAATAATCGTTTCGCCTCCGCCACTTCTTTAAATCTTCTCTTGTCATGGGATTAATATATGCCATTGGTATATGTATGTCAAGAGGTTTTTTAAAGGTCAACCTGGTTGATGATAACTTCCTGTAATATTGTTTTTCTTATTTTGTTATTCCATGCTATATTACAATTGGTAATAAATGAAAATTATTAAATAATCCTATATTGAAAAAGCTCATATTTTAAAAACTGCCATCATTGGTATCTTTGAATTTCAGGTTTTATAGTGTTAAACTTAACTTAAATCTTAAGGGAGGTGCTTTATGCCAAGTTACGAATGGCTTGTACACAACGGCAAAAGGATACTTTACATGGACATCGCAACCAAGGAGACCGAAGTGTTAAAAGACATTATAGCACGCATAGAACCGGTCGTTGAAAAAGAGCCTCCAAAGTCGATACTCTGCATATGTAACGTAGGAGGCGGAAAGGCCAATGCTGAAATAACCCAAATGCTCAAGAATTTCACCAAACATAATGAGCCATACATGAAAATGACCGCTGTTATAGGGGTCGAAGGCATTCAGAAAATAATATTCAGCGGGGTTCTTCTTTTCACAGGGCGTAAAAACCTAATTTTAAAGAACTCAAAAGAAGAAGCCTTAGAATGGCTCATTGAGCAGTAAATACTCTATTTATTCATATCTGCAGCAAAAACGTGCAGCAGTTGACAGGGACCGTCTCTTTTAAAACAAGTGTTATTGTGTGTTTCAATCAGTAATCCTCAATTCTGAGGACTACCCAAAGTTGTTGAGTTGTGGCTGAAAGAAATAACCAGCGCATTTAAATTTTTCTTTGATCACTCCTGCGCATTACCAAAAGAAAGTTACTACAGAATCCGATCAACCAAAATCAGAATTACAACAAATGATAGCTTAATATTTTCTTAAAAATTCGGTATCTTTAGATTATGCGTATTTTCTTAAAAATATAGATATGCAAATTTTTTGCTGTAAAATATTTTTTAAATATTGTCTATCTATTCAACATTTCAATCCGTAATAAACACCATTAATGCCTGACGACAAACATCAACACCAAACCTTATATTTTTTGGACAAGATTTAATTGACAGACAAGCGTGGCTATACTATATTCAATTATCACCTCCGGTGAAAACAAGTTCTTGTCAATTTAATTGGGGGATAAGTATAAGCCATGTTTCCTGAATATTTTGAATTCAGCCTTCCTACAAAACTGATCTATGGCATTGGGGTCTTAGGTAAGCTCGAAAATATAATCAAGCCTTTCGGTCTGCGCAAAGCCATATTGGTAACAGATAAAATACTGGCCAAGGCAGGGCCTGTAGGCAAGGTCAAAGAAGGGTTCAAGGGCAGCAACATAAATATTGTATGCACCTATGACAAGGTTCCCCCCAACTCCACCATCAATACCGTAGAAGATTGCGCTCTCATGGCCAGGAAGAACGGCTGCAACATGATTATTGCCGTTGGAGGCGGGAGTGTTATCGATACGGCCAAGGTAGCAAACATCCTTATTGTAAAGGGTGGGCGTGTCGAGGACCATATGGGCGCCTATCTTCTTAACAAGAATGAAGTATTGCTACCCACTATTTTCATTCCCACGACCGCCGGTACAGGATCGGAAGTAACTAAGGTCGCCGTCATTGCAGACCCCGACCATGATGTGAAGCTTCCTTTTGCAGAAGATCAGTTCCTGCCCAACCTCGCTATCCTCGATCCTGAGGCCACTGTGTCCATGCCCCCGATGCTTACAGCCACTACAGGAATGGACGCCCTTACGCATGCGATTGAGGCATATGTCGACAAAGAATGGTCGCCTGCCGCGGACGCGATGGCCCTCCATGCTATTAAGCTCATCATCAACAATATTCTCTTGGCTTGCGCTCACCCTGAAAACTTACAGGCCCGGGGGGGCATGCAGATTGGAAGTTTCCTGGCAGGGGTGGCATTCTCTCACTCCATGGTGGGAATGACCCATGGAATTGCTCATGCCCTTGGAGGTGTTTATCACATTCCGCACGGACTTGCCAATGCCTTGGTCCTGCCGGAGGTTATGGAGTACAACTTGGAATCCCAACCGGAGCGTTTTGCCGATATCGCAATCGCGCTGGGTATCAATTTTCCACAGGTGGTCACAGAAAGCAGGAATCTGCTCAAGGCCGACTCGATGGACATCTTCATCAAGCTCTCCCGGAAAATGGATTTTACCTACCTGAGGGATAAATTAATAAGCGCATCTTCCTGGTTGCGTGGATCAGCAGCCGATGCTGTCGGAAATCTCGATTTCATTGACCAGTGGTTTCGACACCAGGCTGCCCGGGCAGGCATTGAAAAGATCCGGATGCTGAACCGTCAGCTCGCCTATCTGACCAAGATGCCGCTTAATCTGGAACAGGCGGGCGTCCACGACGACCTGGCAAAACTTGATCAGGTTGTAACAACAGCTATGGAAGACGGCTCCATGCTCTACAACCCCATCGAACCGACACGGGAGATGGTCGAGGAGATCATCAAAAAGACATTTGCATCAGAAGCCATACCGCAGCCTGTTTCACGAGAGGATCTGCACCCTCAGGATACGACTCTTGGGGGAGGTGATATGACCAACGTCTTTAAAGACTCAAAGATGCTCTACGATGTTCTTATTGGATTCTACGAAGAACTTAAGGATGATCCTAAGATCGGGCCGGCCCTGGCTGAAACCAACATGGTAATACAATTCATATATAAGAATCCTTCCGCCATTATTACCATTGATACTACTGGAGAGGATATTGTCATTCACAAGGATGACTTTGACGGAAAACCCGATGTCAGCATGACAATGAATGCCGATTTCGCACACAAATTCTGGCATGGCAGGGCCAACCTTGTGACTGCCCTGACCCTCAGGCAGGTTAGCGCCAAGGGGAATGTTCCGAAGACAATAAAACTGTTGCCGATTTTGAAACCGGCCTATGAAAAGTATCCCCGCTTCCTCAAAGCTAAGGGTTTGGAACATCTCGTCATGTTTTCGATAGAAACCGAAAAAGAGGATCAAGAAGAGGACTTATGAAACAGGGGCCGTTGCCTTCAATAAAACAGAGGATAAAAGAAAATGTCCCGGGGAAATATTATATTATTGATAAATGTATCAGTTGCGCACTCTGCTATGAATTATCGCCGAGAAATTTCGGCATGAATCTGGATGAAGGGTATGATTTCGTATTCAAACAGCCTGAAACGCAGGAGGATGAAACGCTGTGTCTGAAAGCCATGCAATCCTGTCCTGCAGACGCCATCAGGGATGATGGACTTGGACCAGTGAAATAGTAAAGGGGGATCATTATGAAAAGGATCATCAGCATCAGTCTTGGAACAAGCGAAAGGGATTACGAGATCACTACGAAATTTTTAGGTAAGGATTTCTTCATTAAGCGTATGGGCACGGATGGTGATGCAAATGAAATGGTTGAGCTGCTTTATGATTGGGAACAGCAAGCCGACGCTATCGGACTGACTGGTATTAAATTTCCCGGTGAATTCGGATTCAAGCGTAAAGCTGAAAAACGTGATAATCGGATCAAGGAATTAAGCTCCGAACTCAAAATACCCGTTACCACGGGAGAGGCATTCAGGAATGTAGCGCAGGAGTGGGTTGCCCGCTATGTTCAGGAAACACATAAGAATTTTTTCACCA
>Ga0209777_10001117_pt1 | contig 40519 bp, 58 predicted proteins | sample FrelakmetHBP12HB_FD_187147 | JGI IMG/M metagenome (GOLD analysis project Ga0209777, IMG submission 187147) | Freshwater lake sediment microbial communities from the University of Notre Dame, USA, for methane emissions studies -HBP12 HB (SPAdes)... | ecosystem: Environmental > Aquatic >...
AATGAAGGGGCGGGGACAGGTGAAATTCAAGTCGCGCTACCAGTAGCGGCCAGTGAAAACGAAACACAGCTTTCCCCTTCTGTTGGTTATGCGGCCAATGGAACATCTGCTTATTATCTCTATGGTCATCTTTCTGCTAATTACGCCACAATTGAATTGCGGTCTATGGGAGCAACTAATACAACGGCTATTCAGTATTTCGGCGGTCTTTTACAAAACAACGCGAACCGAAATATCTGGATGTCATTTAATTATGAATTATAAGGAGAATAAAATGCGACGCAACATATATTTATTTGGGGGTTATAACGGCCACCGTACCGGGGACTTGGACAGCGGGGGATTATTGTTTCGTTACTGGATTCTACGAGACTAATTAAGGAGCAATTATGAATATAACAGGGCAGATATATTATAGCGGGCAGATGTTCGTATTCGATGAGAACGGGAACAAGGTCGAGACCCTGATCAATGCTGACTTTACCAAGACGCTTTATATCGATGGGGTGCTGATCGGAAGCGTGGGGGTAACGGTATCTCATCTCACCCGGGGCGGATATCAAGCGCATTTCACTCCCGATCGGGCCGGGTCGTGGACCCTATTCATTGCACAGGCCACATATAACCCCGCAGGCTGGACCGAGCGCGTCGAGGTGGATCCCGCCCGGGTAGCGCCGACTCCAGTGCCGGACGATGGGGATTACGACGCCCTGCTGGCGGCGCAGGAGCCTTCGGATTTTCAGGCATATTTTACCCGGGATTTTAAGTATCTGCCGGAGTACGTAAGCACGAAGACTTATTTCTTAGATGATGTGGTTTGTGTTTCGGCGTTTTATAAATGTCTGGCCGATAGCGTGCAGGGAGTACTCCCCGGAAGCGATCCCACAAAGTGGGAAGCCGTTAATATCAGCGCGAGCGTATACGTACTGGATTCTGATATTGACAAGGCGTTTGATCAGGCCCTGCAGAACGTCAACGCTGACATATTTGACACTTCCCGGTCGGTGGTCGACGCTTACTTTTATTGCTCGGCTCATTTTCTGGTCATGGATATCCGAATGGCGGAGTCCGGGCTGGACAACCGTTCTGAGGGATTGGTCAGCTCGAAGTCAGTAGGCGGGGTCAGTGTGAGCTATCAGCTTCCGGAGGCGTTCCGCACGGATCCCAACTTCGCATTTTTCGCGCAGACCGCTTACGGGCTCAAATATCTCAGCTACGTTATCCCGAGAGTCACCGGGCGGCCGGGGATCGCGGCAGGAGCAACGCTTTACTAATGGCAGATAAAACTGTACGAGTAACGACTGACCTTAAGAAGCTTAACCAGCTGGTAGCAACCTTCGCGGAAGCCAACGGTCTGGCGGTCAAGGTGGGAATCTTGGCTGATCACAATGCCCGAGCGGGAAGCGGTAAGGATGTAACGAATGCCGGGATTGGATTGGTACATGAGTTCGGATCGTACATAAAACATATCCCTGAACGCTCGTTCATTCGTATGCCGCTTCGCAAGAAACAGGGGGAAATAGTAAAGGAGATACAAAATAGGATCGGCGATCATTTATTCCAAGGAATTAAACCGTTCCTGCAAACGGTCGGGCATATTGCGGAAGGGGTGATCGAAGATGCTTTTGCTACCGGGGGATTTGGGTCTTGGGCGCCAATCGCACCTGCTACAGAAAAGCGTAAAAAATCAGATGCGATATTGATTGATCAGGGTTTTTTACGGAGTTCAATTATGTCTAAAGTAGTGAAGGTGGGGGAATGAGAAACATAACAAACGCCTCTGATGGACGGGTTGGTCCTTTCCCCCGGATGGACGGCGCGCTGGCCGGGTGGACCAATACTATGCAGTTCCGCAAGGTCACCGATACGATCGTGGACTACGAGAATGTAAAGACTGAAACTGTATATCCTTTCGAAGGTGTTTTTCAGCCAATGCAGTCACGGGACCTATATTTCAAGCCCGAGGGCCAGAGAAATTGGAAGTGGTGGACGCTCTTTACCCGGACCGACTACGATATCAGCAACGGGGATATCATTGAGGACTTTAAGGGTGTAAGATTTAAGGTGATACGGTCGAGTGACTGGGGGCAGGCGGGGTTTTACCGCTTCGATGTCCTTGAAGATTATACGGAGCATTCAATATGAGCAATGAAAACCAAGGCAATGAATATCTAAAAGTGGTGTCGAAGATCCTTGAGACCGAGATGGATCTGGCGCCGACCGACCCGGCGTCCGAGAATCCCAACGATCATCGGGTGTTCATTTACAACCAGAACTTTGTGCTCCCGACTTATGACTATTTATTCCTGATCATCTCTGAGATCCCGGGCAAGGTGATCGCGGCAAAGAGCCAATTCGATCCTGTAACCAATAAGGACGTTCAGGAACTGATCATGCAGAGGGAGCTTGGAATCGATATTATGAGCCGCAACGATGAGGCCCGGACAAGGAAGGAAGAGGTGCTCATGGCACTCAGCTCTATGTACAGCCAGCAACAGCAGGAAGCGAATGGCTTCCGGGTATTTTCTTATTCGATGTCATTCGTAGACGTATCGGAGAACGAGGGTGCGGGCCGGATCAATCGGTACCGGGCCGCCATCATCCTGCACGTCCGATATACAAAACAGAAAGATATTGACTACTTTACGCAGTTTGACTTCACAGCTGATTATAATTAAATAGACTGCAATTTCGCTCCGGTTTATGCGACAATGACCCATGGTCTGGAAGCAATTCAAGTGTGACGTTTGCGGGAAGCCATTCAAGAGGAAGAACCCTAATGGGTTGCGACGTTTGCGTTGCTCAACCCGATGCCGGAAAAAGCACTATCGGAAGTACCTCAAATCTTACTATAAGGCGCACCCCCGGGAAAAGATAAAACGAGTGCGGAAGTGCATCATTTGCGGCAACAATTTCACTCCGCATCTGCGGCAAAATAAGTGTTCCGAAGAATGCAGGCGGAAGAATAAGAACGAGATAGTATACCGTTGGGTGAAAAGACACCCGGAAAAGTTTCGAGAAGTGGCCCGAAAGAGCCAGCGGAAGCGAATGAAAAACAACATCCAGTTTAACATAGCTTGTAGATTAAGGGGGAGAATCAGCACTGCAATAAGAACTGCTTTTACTGCCAAGTCAATATCAACCCGCAGATTATTGGGTTGTTCATATAATTACTTTAAGAGATATTTCGAGGAAAAGTTCACCGAGGGGATGTCTTGGGAAGCATTTATGCAAGGCCGGATCCACATCGACCATATTAAGCCCTGTGCGAGCTTTGATCTTATTGACCCTAAGCAACAGTTGATCTGCTTCCACTACACCAATCTCCAGCCGCTTTGGGCCGCCGATAACTTGAAAAAGAGTTGTCATTTAATATAGCGTAGTGTTATACTATCCATAGCGATTCATAAGGGGGTATTACAATGGAAGTTGATCTCAGTAAGATTATAAATGTGACCCTATTATCTACGCCGGTGGGGATGTCGGATTTCAATGTTAATGCTTTGGGGATGTTCACCAGCGAGGCTCCGGGCGTGGCTTTTGCCGATGGTTACAAGGTTTATACCTCTCCCGATGATGTCGCCGTAGATTTCGGATCAAGCTCCGAAACCTACGCTCAGGCCGTAACGGTCTTTTCGCAGTCACCTAATATACTAACGGGCAACGGATATCTTGCAATTATACCCCTTGAAACCGTAGCTAACCCCACCCATGGGACTATGCTTACGGGAGAGCCCGGCACGCTGGCCGCATTTAATCTGATCGAGAACGGCGCTTTCCGGGTGTCAATCGACGGCGCAGAGGTCGAAGTTTCCGGAGATGGTGGGCTGGATTTCAGCGACGCCGCGGATATGGCTGGGGTAGCAACCGTGATCAGTGGAGGTTTAACGGGAGCCGTCTGTACCTATGACGCAAACGCCAACGGGAATAAGGGCGGGTTCTTATTTACCTCAAATTCTACCGGGGCGACTTCCAAGATCTCGAAGCTTTCATCTCCGGACAGCACCGGAACCACGGATATCTCCGGGGCCGCCTATCTTAACGGGGCAGGGAATGTCCGGATCGTTAACGGACAGGCAGGAAGCACGACCGAGAATATCGTGGACGCGATCGAGCGGACCAAGGGCGATGTGTTTTACCTTGGGATCCTGATCGCCGCGACCGTAAGCGTTGATGACCTGCTTAATCTGGCCGAATATGTCCAGACGCAGGATAAGCTTTTATTCGTGGGCCGGTCCGATTCGGGCGAGATAGAGACCATTTTCAAACTGATCGGGGAAGGAACCCTCACCCATACCCGCAGTTTTTATTATTCCCTTGGAGCCGAGGATGCCCGGGTCGCAGTCGCGGCATACGCTTCCCGCCTAATGGGGATCAATTTCAACGGGTCCAACACCATGTGCACTATGAATCTCAAGACGCTGGCCGGGATCACTCCGGATCCTGACGCGGCCACGGACGCAATTCTGCTGAAAGCCGAGAACTACGGATTTGATATCTATGTATCGATTGCCGGGAATTCAGCGGTCATGAGCTTCGGCGGGAATCAGTACAGTGATCAGGTCTACGGTCAGCTCTGGTTGAAACTGGCCCTGCAGGTAGCCGGGTTTAATTACCTTGCGACCACCAACACCAAGATCCCCCAGACTGAACCCGGAATGAGCGGGCTTAAGGGGGCGTACGCTTCGGTCTGCAGGCAGGGGATCTCGAACGGGTATCTGGCTTCGGGGCTGGCGTGGACGAGTCCTACGACCTTCGGCAACCCTGATGATCTGCGCCGGAATATCATTGACACCGGGTACTATATTTACAGCCAGCCGATCGTTCAGCAATCGGTCGCGCTTCGGACGGCCCGCAAGGCGCCCTTATGTCAAATTGCTGTGAAAGAATCTGGGGCCATTCACCACTCCGATGTCATCGTTCAGGTTAACTAAGGGAGGATAAATCATGATACAAGCATTAACGGGCGCGGATGTCATCAAGATCAATGAAAACATTTTTTCGGATCTCGCCCCGGGGGACACGGTGACGCTGGAGTACCCTAACGATTTGGGTGTGGTAAAGACCGGAAAGAATGGAAACAGTATTTTCGCTTTCAACGCCACCGGGCAAAATGTCAAGGTCAAGGTCCGGTTGATCGCGGGATCGACTGATGACAAATTTCTGCAGACCCTGCTGGCTTCGTGGATCAAGGACCCATCTGGTTTTACGCTCATGACCGGCCAGTTCATAAAGACCGTGGGAGACGGCGCGGGCAACAGGAGCTCGGTGGTTTATGATCTCTCGGGCGGTATCTTTACCAAGATCCCGATCGCCAAGGAGAACGTTGAAGGCGATACCGAGCAAGCCGTGGTCCAGTACGACCTCTCGTTCAGCAATGGTCCTCGGTCGATAGCATAATAAAAAGGGGGGAATATGTTTAACTTCACGGCGCCGTCCGGCGCCCGGGTCGAGCTTACGATCAGCGATTATTCCACGTGTGTTGACCTCTTAAGGGCGGTCCGGCGCGTCACCCAACAGGACGGTCGGCAGATCGAGAACGTAGACATCCTTATAGACCCCGAGGTCGACCGCCTAATTTATAAGTGCATGGAACGGGCTACGTACACTCCGGTCAATGGAACCATTGAGAAGATCTCCCGGGCGACGTTTGAGCCCGAAGATCGCCGGTGCGATTTCCTGCCGGTCGCTTCCGAGGTCATGGCGCAGAACCTAAACCCTTTCGTGAGCCACCTGTTATCCGGGTCAGAGGACACATCCCGCGGGACGACAAGCTCCCCGGCGTCGAAATAAAAGCCGACGATAAGATCGTATCCGCTGTCAGGCTGGCTCGCTCAGGTTACGGCACCCCGGAGGAGATCTTATCTATGCGCGCAGATATCGTGGTGATCATGTTGGCCTACGAGGAGTTCAGGAATGATTACGAACGAGCATATCTTTACCTCAACGACCCCAGCAAGAAGTGATATAATATGAGCATGGTTATAGGGGTTATACAATGAAGATCGCCGAATTATTCGCCTACATTGGTGTTGTTACCGATGAGCAGAAGCTCAAGGACTTTACCAACCTACTGAACGAGGGGAAGAATTCCCTGCTGAATATCGCGGCCACCGCCACGGGTACCTCGATTGCCTTCGGTGCCATGTTTGACAAGGCCCTGAATACCGCGCTGGCGTTATCGCACTTCGAGGCCCAGACCGGGCTCTCCGCTCAGACCCTACAGCTGTGGCAACACGTGGGCGAGAGTGTGGGGGTTACCGCTGATACGGTCACGGGATCGATCGTGGCGCTCAATACGCAGTTGGCCGCAGTCCGCTACGGGGGAGGGAATGCCTCGGCATTCGTCAAGATGGGAGTGAACGTTGGTCAAGATGCTTGGGGCGTACTAAAACAATTGCGGGAAATTAAGGCCAGTGGGGCATATTCTCCGCAGGATTTTTCCTACTGGATTGGCCGGATAGGATTGTCGACTGAGATGGTAAAGCTCCTGCAATTATCGAATAAGGAATTCGACAAGCTGTCCAACCGCGAATCGATCATCACCCCCCGAGAAATGGAGAGCCTGTTAAAATTCAACGCCGCGCTACGGGAGACTGGCGAGAACATCACCAAGGTGTTCACCCAACTTTCCGCACAGTTTGCTCCCAGCATGGAGGAGACCCTTAAAGGCTTTAACAAATGGTTCAATGATAATCGGGGCAACATGACCAAGACAATCGAGGATATCGGGAGCTGGACCAAAAAGATCGCCGGGGAGACCAAGGGGGCAATAGATGAGATCAACCGTATTGCGAACGCCACTGGGGGCTGGAACGCGGCTGTAGTAGCGCTGGTGGGGTCTTTGGCGCTCCTGCACCCCGAGTTCGTGATCCTTACCCTGATCATCGATGCGCTGAATGAGCTGAATAATTTCACTGTGGGGAAGGGTTCGTGGCAGGACAAGCTCCATAATTTTATGAGCGGGAAAGGTGGATTGATCAGCAAGGGCTTCGGGCTGGGGACCAACTTAGGAGAAGGATGGCTGGGAGATCAGGTTTTTGGATTAGGTAACGCCATAAAATCATGGCAGGGAAGGGAGCCCGGAATGAATTTAACCCCTTACAGCTTTGCGCCTCAACCGGCTGGGGGAATCACGATCACTCAGTACATTACAGGGTCCGGGGATCCCAAGGAGACCGGGGATATCGCGGCCAAGGCGATAGAAAAAGTGATCAACAATGCGGCTGGGAAGATATAATCCATGAGCATAAATGATGTCCTTCAAAGAGCGGTCGGGCAGATAACCGATTTTCAGTCATGGATCGACCAGCAGGCCAACCGCTTCATCGTCCAGCCGGGTACAGCCCGGGGGATTTCGGGCTTCGTTTTTAACGTCAAGACCGATGATCGGATAGAGCTTCGGGCAGATATCACGGATTATGTGGTTGAGGATAACAGCTATGTTAATGATCACATCGCGCTGAAGCCCCTGACCATAACGCTTTCGGGCTTCATGGGGGAGATCAAGAACGAGGTCGAAGTCGGGCTTCCCGGCGCGCTGAATACGATCCAGAACAAACTCTCTGTGATATCCGAGTACCTCCCGGAGCGATCGATCTCGGCCATTCAGAGTGTCCAGAAGGCGCTCAATGGTGTCCAAAATTTCGTGACAGATGCCAATAATGCCATTAAAAAAACCCAGAACCTGCTGGAGACCGTCAGCGTCTGGTCCACCGGGAACACGGTTCAGGAGCAGGCATTTTCCAAGCTCATGGGGATGTTCCGAGATCGATCGGTTGTGACCGTTGAGACTCCTTGGGGGTATCTTGATAATATGGCGATCACTTCGGTCGTGATGGAACAGGACGGGAAGACCAAGGAATGGTCTGATATCAGCGTGTCGCTCAAGCAGTTACAGTTTGCCCATGTTGAGGAATTTTCGGCCAATGCTTTTGGTCGGGCAGGGGAAATGATCTCAAGCATTATCGACAAAGGCAAGGTGATGGGGATGGAGGTATTGAGTTTGGCGACTGCGCCTTTCAATTCGATGCCCAGCGGTCCGGTAAAAGGAGCAATGGCCTATCAGTTGGATCCGGACCTGAATAACATTCAAGGATATTTATAAATGTATAAAATTCAAAATATCACCACTGATCCCAAACAGGCTTTTAGCCTGACGGTTCCCAATAGCGGGGACGTAGCCCAGCTCGCCTTGCGATATAGTTCGAATTCGCAGGGATGGGTCATGGACTTGACCTATGGGAATACGGTGATCACCAATCGAAGAGTATGTTCAAGCCCAAGCCTGTTACGGCAGTGGAAAAACATCTTCCCCTTCGGGCTCGCCTGTTTTGCAGTAGATGGGACAGATCCCTATTACATCAGTGATTTCCAGTCTGGCCGGTGTTGCCTGATGGTTACCAGTGCGGAAGAAACGGGGAATTATGAAAAATTCCTGTCGGTGCAAAAAGATGCCGAAGCTTAACAAGATATATGAGCTTTGGGTACAGGAACATGATTCCCTTGATTACTTTATTGTCCGGCCACCGATGTCGGTAGAATTTAACATCGAGCGTAACGTCTGGGCACAGTCCTCAGATGCCAACTTCAAAATCTATAATCTTTCCGCAACCACGCGTGGAAAGATATTCAGGGATCGTTTTGAAGAGTGGGAGCCTTCAATCCCAGTAAATACAAACTTCAAACTTCCCGATGGGTCGATCGGAACCAATCGCCCGGGCAATGTTCAGTTTTACGGGGGGTATGAGCATGATGGGAAGGGATTGTCGATGCTATTTAATGGACAGCTTCATTACGGGCATTCAACCCGCCGGGGGCCGGAATTCATTACCGAGCTCGAATGCCTTGACCTTTCCGTCAGCCAATATGCCAGCCAGTCAGCGCGAACTTTAGCGGCGGGAAGGAATAAGAAAGAGATTATCGAATGGCTTCATAATGATATTGGGTCCGGGCCCGGTATTATCGGGCCGGGGTTTGATGAGCCTTTGGGAAATATCCGGGGGGTAACATTACAGGGCAACACATTAAAACTGCTTCATGATGTAACGAACGGGAACTGGTACTCTGATCTGGGCATACCCATCGCCATTAAGGATTGGGAAGTAATAGACAACCCAAACATTAGAAAAATTAGTCCGGAAACGGGAATGATTAATGTTCCGATAAAAGCCAACAACGTCGTAATAGCGACATTGATGTTTACCCCTGAAATAATAGTCGGCCAATACATCCAAGTTGAGACCGCCGAAGGATCACGTGCTCAAGGTTTGACGGCCTTGGGGAATAAAACTACTTCACGCGGCAACTATGATGGGAATTATAAGGTTTTGGGTATTAAGCACGCTGGGATCATTTCCGGTACCCATGACGCCCAGACCATAACCACGGTTTCGCTCATAAAGTTAACACGAGCGCCGGTATTCGTGTCACTGCCGGGAGCGTTATAATGGAAAAGAATACTGTCGCAATCAGCCTTGGAGATCTCTTGAATAAGAAGGCTGATGAGGTGGTTCGTAATCTGTTTTGCGCGCTTCCCGGACGGATCGAGACCTACGACCCCGCGCTCACCACGGCCACCGTTTCGGTAATGATAAAGACTGTAAATGAGAAGACCGGGGATATCAAGCCTTATGCCGGGTTGGTAGACGTTCCGGTCCTGCAGTTATCCGGTGGGCTTGCGGGGATCAATCTGCCGATCACGGCCGGGGATCCGTGTCTGGTGGTTTTCGGTGATCGGGATATCGACAATTGGTTTGCTACGGGATCCGCACAGCCGCCGAACAGCCGCCGGGTCCATAGCGCGGCCGATGGTTTCGCGATCGTGGGGTTCCGGCCGCTGACCAATCCGGTCGACCGGCCGGACTATCTGGCGGCCGGGCTCTACCGGGATGCCACCCAGATCTCGATCAAGAACAACCGGGCGGCCATTAAGAACGGGACGACCGACCTGCTTACGCTCCTGCAGGCGTTCTGCGACGCGGTGATCTCGTCAATCAATTCAATCGGTGCCTCGCCTTCGCTAACCACGGTGCAGAGCGGGTCTACTCCGCTGTCGGTTTCAATCAGCAAAGATACGTCTGCGGTCACGACCGCCAAGAACAATCTGATCAACTTATTGTATTCAGGTGATATAATAACGCCGACGTAAGGGGGTAACGTATTATGAAGATCTGGAGCCAACGGGATCCGCGCTGGAAAGACTTACTGCTGGGAAAATCGGGTCTGACGATGGGCAGGGAGGGGTGCTATGTAGTTGCGATTTCAAGCATACTCGAAAGATCTCCGGATGAGGTTTTAGAAGTTCTAAATAAAAATGATTGTTTTGACTTAGATGGATTACTTGATAATTTGAAGGCCGCAAAAGTCCTCGGATATTCATACCAAGAAGTTAAAAAAAATCCGATGAGGATTTGTATTGCCGAGATTGATTATAGTCCGGCACCGGGGATTCAGAGTCACTTTGTGGTTTGGTTGGGGGGAAATTAAATATGCTTATAAAGCGAGGGATTAAATCCTTTTTTACAATATGGGCAAATTATTCTTCCTTGATGGTTTTTAAGGTTTGTTCTAAGTTCGAGATTTTCAATTCGATTATCATCTCGGATTCCATTAATATGATGGGTCGATTCGCCCTTTTTCAAATATCGACCAAGAAATTTCTCCATAACAAGCCGATGCTCAGGAATATATCCCGACTTCGTAGTAAAGGGATGTTCGCGATTTTTGATCATAATATATCCCCCTGCCCATATTACACGGCCTCCCTTCCAAGCAGGATTTTTATCATAGCTGTTGCGTTTACTCGTTTTTTCTCTCCATTCTTTCGAATTACAGGCACATTTACTGCTACAATATGTTCTGCGATTAAAATGCCAATTAGATTCAATCTTTCTTTGAGGTGGTTTTCTATCCGGCCATTCTTTTCTTGTCATCTTTTTACCGCAACCCAGGCATTTTTTAGTTTGTTTCATAATGATTATTATATATCATGGGGATTAAAATGTCAAGAATAATGGATCCGTGGACTGGCACAATTAAAGAAAATCATTGGAAGGTTATAAATTACCGAATAATAAATATCCCAATCTACCCCGCAAGGCCCCCAGACGTAGAGGAAGCCCCTACAGCGCAAGCAAGCGCCAAGCTGGCGGCATTGCCCAAGGAAGGGGTCCCGGTCGCACCAGCCTCAAATTCCTTGAGCTGGAGGGGACTGTGGGAGACTTTACTGGGCAGGATCGGGGAATGGCTGAACGGGCTGGGATGAACGAGATACCTTCGATCGAGGAAGCCCGGGCGGCGCTGGATCTTAAGGAGGCCCATGTCAGCGTGGTCGCGGACCCCAAGTTGAAGGAAGATAAAAAAGCTTACTGCGAGAGCATTGGCCTTTATTGCCGGTCATGTGGAAGATGGTGGTGTTTTAACCATGATGATTATAAGGAGGTGAGAAAAAATGAACGAACCTAAACCCGGTATCGCGACTACGGAATTTTGGGCAGTGATCGTTAACACGATCATCGGGCTTCTTACCATGATCGGGATCGTAAATCCCGCGTCCAAGGATGCTTTGGTCCAATCGCTCAACACCTTGGTTGGGGCGGCTATCACAATTTCAGGCGTGATCGCGTATCTGATCAGCCGGACATGGCTGAAGGCCAAGACGCCTGCTGAAATAAAAAACGCTTGATGCCGTTGCTCCGGATCATTGACCGATGTGTGGCCGCTGGGGTTTCATGGGATGTCGCCATGTCGAGGATCCGGGGCGATTATTATCAGGAGCAGATCGACTACGCCGTCAGGGAGTACCAGCGGCAGTACCCCCAGCGGATGGAGACCAACATTCCCGGTTTCCAGAAATGGATTGATGAGAATAGCGGGCCGAGGTGAAGGACGGGTTCCCCCCTTGCCTTTCCCGGAACGTGAACCCCGGCCGGGGATTATGAACCGGCCGGGGATTTATTTGACATGGCGGGTGGGGTTTATTATTGAACCTTGGGGGCTACGGTCTTTTTTAATTTCCGCTTGACAATTCTTTTGGGGGGAGTAGAATTTGGTTTCAATGATTGATTTGAGGAATGGGCATGGATGAAGCGTTAGAGGAAAAACTGAACCGGATTTTCTGCAAAGCCATTGCACGGGCGCTTGGCGCTATGGAGATTGAGAACTGCGGCCAGCCGGTCAAGGCCGCGGTCAAGTCTTATTTCTGGGATGTGATGGGCGAGACCTTGAGGATCCTGCGCGAAGATTATCCGAAGCTATTTAAGTAAAGGGAAAGGTGAGGTATAAAGAATGGATTATATAAGAGATACCCGACAGCGTGTTTTTGTGATGAACGATGAATATCTGAACGGCTACGCGAAGGTCTGCGGGATCTACGCTACGGGCGTTTATCTATCTCTATGCCGGCACGCTGGGAAAGACCAGACCTGTTTTCCATCTAAGCGGCTGATTGCCGAAGAGCTGGGGATATCTGAGAGGCAGGTCTACGACTCCTTAATGGTCCTTCAGCGAATGAATTTGATCAAGATTAATAGGCAGGACCGATTAACTAACGGGTCGTTTCGTAATAACACCTACGTGCTTCTTGACAAAACCGTCTGGATGAAGAAGCCGCAGGCATATTGTGCCGACGGCATATCAGGACATCCGCCGCAGGCATATCAGCGCAATCACCGTAGGCACACGGTGCCTACTAAGGATACACATAAGAAGAAGGGTACACATAATAAGGGAAAGGCAGATTTTTTAAATTCTGATCGGATCCCGGAATCGGACGAGGCCCGGGATATCATTAAGCAACTGAGGGGGAGTATAAATGAAACCCGATAAATCAATGACCGCTGTCTGGCCGCTATCGAAACTAAGCAACTGGGACCGGAACCCCCGGGAGGTTACTCCGAAGGCTTTGGAGCGGCTCAAGCGGCAGATACAGAAGCACGGGGTGTATAAGCCCATCATCATCAACACCAACCCCAAGGTCGCTCCGGTGGGGGCAGTGGCCGGCGGTAACATGAGGCTCCGGGCCATGCAGGAGCTCGAGATCCCGCAGGTCTGGGTCATTCCCAAGCACTTCAAGACCCTTAAGGAGATGATCGAGATCTCGCTTTCCGATAATGACCGGGTGGGCCGGTACAACGAAGAGAGGCTGGTCAGTTTGGTTTCGGGCATGGAGATCGATCTCGGGGACTACTCGGTTGATCTGGGAGAACCCCCCAACCTCGATGTGATCGTAAAGAACTACGGGGCCCCGGGCCCCAAGGACGATGAGGCACCGCCGCTTCCCGCCAAGCCCCGGTCGAAGGTCGGGGATTTCTACGAGCTCGGGGAGCACCGGGTGCTCTGCGGCGACTCGACCTCTGAGGAGGCGTTCGAACGGCTCATGGGTAAGGAGCTGGCGCAGGTCTGCAATACGGACCCGCCCTACAACATCGATTATCACTTCTGGGCTCGGGATCCCCGGGGAACCAGAAAAAAGAACGACCCGGACGGCCGGATGTTCAGCGATGATATGACCAATGAAAAGTACCTCGAGTTTATAACCACCGTGGCCCGGAACATCTTTAAATTCTCGGCCGACTCGATGTCGATCTACTGGTGGTTTGCTCCGCGCAACATCGAACCCAACCTGCAGGCGCTTCGGGACGCCGGGTTTTATCCCAGCCAGTGGATCATCTGGTTGAAGAACAGCCTTATGCTTTCCCGGCACGATTATCATCACTGCTTCGAGCCCTGCCTTATGGGATGGAAGAAGGGGCAAGTGCATCTGGGAAATAAGAACATACTCAATCTCAAGGACGTATTTTCGGAATTCAAGAACGACGACGAAGCGCTTAAGCGCTGGCTGTCGCAGGTGTTCATCGAGGAGTTCGATGTCTGGTTCCAGCATAGGGACAACACCAAGGAATATCTGCACCCCACGCAGAAGCCGGTCGCGCTGGCCGAGCGGGCGATCAAGAAAAACAGCCAGCCCGGGGATATCATTTTAGACGCCTTCGGGGGGTCGGGGTCCACGCTGATCGCGGCGCAGAAGCTCGGGCGCCGGGCGCGGATCATGGAGCTCGATTCCGCGTATGTCGACGTGATCGTGACGCGGTACTGTGGTTTTGCCGAAGCCAGTCAAGTGATTAAGAACGGGAAGAAGATTGCATGGTAGAAAGGACTTGACAAGATGACACCGTATGGCACTATTACTGCAGGTTGAATGAATGCATGGAGGAGGTGGAAAGAATGGCTAAAAAGTTATCGGAGTATAAAGAGAAGATTCGGAAGCAGATGACTGAGGAAAAACCAAAGCCCAAAGAACCAAAGGAATGGATACTTATAATCGTTCAGGCGGAGTCGCATGAGCAGAAGGAGTTGTTCCGGGCGGCGGCGAAACATTTGGGGACGTCGATGTCGGAGTTTATGATAAGGTGCGCACTTGGTCATATGGCGAGTCTGGTTGATAAAGGAGGAAAGGCATGAGTGGATTGAATAGGTCCATATTAGCAGGCAGATTGGTCGCGGATCCCGAGGTCCGGTATACCAGAGAAGAGACTGCGGTTGCCAACTTCAGGATCGCCATAAAAACCACGGGCAAGGAAGCCAACTTTATTAACTGTGTGGCGAAAGGCAATCTGGCGAAGATCTGCGGAGAGTACCTTAAGAAAGGGAAGCTGGTCGCGGTGGAAGGAAAACTGCAGATCAGGAAGTGGTCCGATAAAAGCGGCCGAGTAAGGACCGAAACCGAGGTTTTGATCGAGGATCTGCAGATGCTGGATTCCCGAATGTATCAGGCCGGGGAAAAGGCCAAGGAGAAGCCATGATCGTGGCGAGGGACGAGCGGCGGTTCCGGGCTTCGGTCTATATTGATGTCTGGGTTTCGCGCACCGATGATCTGGAAGCTGATCGGATAGCGGCCCATCGGATCGCCGATGAGTTTGCCGGCCTGCGGCCCAACAGCTACGTGGGGGGAGTAGCGGCGTATGGGCAGGGGGAGATTAGTAAGGCACTGGACCGGGAAATATAAGGGGGGAAAGTATGAGCGAAGATTATAAATATATGCTGAGTTTGAAGACCGCGGACGGGCAGGTAATGGTCGTAGTGAAAGCGGACACCGCTTTGGAGTTCGATTCCAAGATTGTGGAGGCCAAGAGCCTGTATCATAAGCACTTTCCGGATCCGGCGGCCGCGGAAAAGGAATCGGGAGGGCAGAGCCCGGCGGCGCAGGCGAAGGAGTTTTTGAAGAATGCCGAGAAGGCGTCTAAGGAAATGTCTGAGCACACCGAAGCCGCGCATGAAAAGAAAACGCCCGAGGACGTTACGGTTAAGTGCCAGTTCTGCGGAGGTCCTATGGATGATAACCGGGGCAAAAGCAAGAACCCCAAGGCCCCGCACTATAAGTGCTTGGACGCTTTGAAGAAGGGTTGTTTTGGCGCGGCATGGTGGAGAGGCGGACAGCTGTCATGGAGCAATAAACCACCCCGCTAACAGGGTAGAGGGCGAGGTGACAATGCACCTCGCCTGTGATGTAACGGGGCCGGGCGCCTTTAATGGCAGAGGCTTTTCACCTGCCCGGCCCCTAAAGGAGAAAACGATGGATCCCAAGATTTGTGAACACTGCGGGGCGAAGATGATCGAATACGAACATGGTTTTAACCGGGGACTGCGAAATTGCCTGCAGAAGTTGTTTAACGTGGGAGTTGCCCGAATGCGTGGATCGGCCGATGGGTATCGAGCCTTGGTTTTGGTCAAGGAGCTTGGGCTCACCACCAGCGAATGGACCAACTTCGCTAAACTTCGTTACTGGGATCTGGCCGAGAAGGTGATCGGGGAAGGGACAAAGCACAAGGGCGGTGTCTGGCGGCTCACCAGTAAAGGGTACGGATTTATTAATGAATCTTATATCATTCAGAAGACCGCAATAGTTTGCCGGAACGTGGTGCTCGGTTTTAAGGGCCCCGGGATCCGGTTTGATGGGAGCCTCGCGCCGGAGTACCAGCACCGTGGGGATTTCCAACAGCAGGCGCGGGAGCAGATTGAAGTGACCCCGGGCCAGACCAGTTTAATATGAGGATAAGCCGAGTTGAGCCAAGGTCCGGGGACCAAACGCCTCGGAGTCATACTTTACCCGGTAGAGATCGAGCGGGGTGCGCGACCCTAATGGGGCGGCTTAAACACACCGGCCCCGCCGATCGATAAATAGGAGGAAGGGAAAATGATCAAGCGAGAAGAATTCGAAGCCTACAAGGTGATCGTGGAATCCAAGGAGACCCGGGAGATACTGCTGGGGGTCAACCCCGATGGGATCTCGAAGCTCGGGGCCGAGATGAGCGCCTACTACGCCCGGCTGTCCAACGAGCTGGCGGTGGTAAAGGACGAGATCATGACCGAGTTTTTGAGATTGACGGCCGAGCCTTTGGATGGATCCAAGCCACTTGCGGCCACCCGGGCCGAGAAGATGGCCGAGGCGATTTCCAATGGTCAGCGTCAGGTGAGCCGGAGGGAGATTGAATACTTACGAGATGCGTTAGATAAAATAGGGTTTGCTTGCAGTGCTCGTTGTCGTGCTTTTAATAAAGAAGGATTTTTTTGAAATGAACCTCACAGAAGAAACCAAGAAAAAGATTAGTAAGGCAAGGCAGGGAATAAAATTTACGGCAGAACACCGAAAGCGCTTGAGCGAATCTCACCGGGGGATTCAAGCGAGAGAAAATCATCCACGATGGAATGGCGGCAGGCAAATGTGCGCCCGAGGATATATTCGGATTCTTTTACCCAACCATCCTTACGCCGATCGGCATGGTTATGTCCTTGAGCATCGTTTGGTCATGGAGGCCCATCTGGGGCGGGTGCTTTTACCCACGGAGGTTTGCCACCATATAAATGGGATCCGAAATGATAATCGGATAGAAAATCTCATGTTATTCAGCTCGCACGGTGAGCATATGAAGTTTGAGGCAACCTTGCCGGGGTATATTTGCCCTTTGCCCAAGAGAAGCGGATTTAAGTTAACGGAAGATCATAAAAGAAAGATCGGCGAAAGCAATCGCAGGAACCGCTTGACAAAGAAAGACGGTATGGCACAATTTAAGCAGAAACGAAGGAGGGAGCAGGCATGAAGGCCACTGACAGCGATATCATCTGCCCGATTTGTAAGGGTAAGGGGAGAATTGTTTTAATCCCTCGCAATTCTTTTGTTTACTTGCGGCAACGTGCGGCCAAGATTTTAGTGGGAAAGGGATTTAGTTATCGTCAGGTAATGAGGATATTAGGATACAAAAGCCCAGACACGATATTCCATATTATTAAATATAAAAAATACAAGGGGGGAATATGAAAATAGCTATCTGTGCGGATCTCCACTTTCGAGGGAAGAATCTTCAGGATAAAATCAAGGCGTGGGAGAGCGCTGTCGATAAGATGATCGAGGCCAAGGTTGACGTTATCGTGCTGGCCGGGGACATATTCGATACCCGGCAGATCGGTGGCAGAGAGGCGAGCACGGGGACCGTATACCGGGCGTTCATGGAAGGCATCAACCGATTGAAAGAGGATCGGGAGGAAAGTGGTCAGTTTGCGGACATCGTTGCAGTCCAAGGCAATCATGAGTTGGCCACCGGGGATCAGCTTTCGGCGCTGGAGCCCCTCAAGGACGCCGGGGTTCAGGTGAAGGATGAGTTCGGGCTGGTAGACGACTTTGCCGATGTTACCATTGCCTACATTCCTTGGGTTGCGGACACCGGAAGCCGGGCCGAGGAATTGAAGCGCTGGTTACTCTGCATTAAGAAGGCGTTTGAGCTGAAGCCCAACAAATTCAAGCTGGTTGTCGGCCACCTCACGGTCCGAGGCGCCCAGCTGAATTCAGGGATTCAGATCGTGGGTTCGGAGTTCGAGGTGGATCCGGCCCAGCTCATGGGGCTCAGGGCCGACTTGATCGTTTTGGGCCATATCCACAAGCGGCAGTGGTTTGGGGATAAGTCTGGGGATAAGGTATGCTACGTAGGCGCTCTGTCGCAGGGCGACTTCGGCGAGGAAGGCAATCCGCAGGGATTCATGATTGTTGATACTTGTCAACGAATGCACGAGTTTGTGGACATTCAGGCGCCCGAATATATTCTATGCGATTTTACAACTGATGATATTAAGAACTTTGAAAAAGAAGAAGAACGTTCCCCGGTAAAAGAATTAGACGAGCATATGATTAAATTAGAGACGGATCGTGGTTCGTATATGAAATTTAGGTTGAATAAAAAGCCTGACAACATGGACGATTTACTCAAGATCCCCAACCTTACCATCGAGATCGTGCCCGATCGTATCGCGCCGGTCCGGTTGGTCGAAGGAGTAGAGGCCGGGCGAAGCGATCTCGATATGCTGGATTCCTATCTGGTTAGCCGCGGGTTACTGGACGCGGACCGGGCGCGGATCCGGGAGCGGGCGCGGGTACTGTCAGAGGCAATAAAATGATAACCTCAGAGGAGATGGAATTCTGGTTGAAAAAAAGAGGGAAAGATTATCCGCTGGTAACTTATCATGGCGGAGCGATGAAGGCATACGTCACTTTTGAATTGCCGCTGGATGAGATTTCCGAACACTACGGAGTGGATAAAATTAAGATTGGCGATAAGGTTTATAGTAAGGTAAAATAACCGAAGGGGGGAAGCATGAAAATCAATAGCATTCATCTGCAGAACATCGGACCGCACCGTGACGCCACTTTTGAATTCAACGACCCGATCATCGCCATCACCGGGACCAATGGTTCGGGAAAGTCATTCCTAATCGAAGCCGTAGTGGCCTGCCTGTACGGATCCTTCCCTTCCCGGCCGGGGTCGCTTTACGATCGCATGACGCAGGGGTTTGAAGGCATGGCGATGATGAGTGTTCGATTTGAGATGAATGGGCAATGCTATCATGCCGCAAGGGTATTGAAGCGAACGGGGAAATCGTCATCAGCGGAGGCGCATCTCCATCAAATTAAAGCCGACATAGTGGATGGGGATAAAGCTCAAATGACAGTGGAATGTCATGCTGATCGGATCGCCGGGCCTAAAGTGACTGATTTCGAGCAGGCGGTGGTTAACCTCTTGGGCCCGCAAGACCTCTTTATGGCATCAGTGTTCAGCTCTCAAGGAAACGCCGGGGATCTCTGCAGTGCGCGGCCGGCCGAACGGAAGGCGGTATTCGCGCAGTTGCTGGGGCTGGGAAGGTTTGATCTGATCTCATCGGCGGCCAAGGATAAGGCCCGGGGATTGGAGATCGATCTGGGACTGCAAGAGAGGGCACTCGTGGGGATTAAGGAGCGGTCCAGCGGGCTCCCAGCGGCGCAGGAGGAGCTCACAGCGGCGTTTGGTGCCGGAGAGGGGTATTCTGTCCGGCAGGCCGAATTACAGGCCCGTGTAGCCCAGCTGGAGGCCGAGGTGCGGTCGGGGGAGGTTGCCTTGGAGAAGTGGCGCGGGCTGGACGCCCGGGTGCAACAGCTCGATCGGGAGATTGAATGGGGTGAAGGCGATCTTGTGGGGGAGCGGGCGAGGTACGTAAGCGTAAAAGAGATAATTGATCGGGCGCCGGAGATTGAGCAGGCCGAGAAGGACTTGGCCGATGATCTGATAGAACGGGAAGCGATACAGGCGGCAATTCAGGCGCAGGAGAGAGAAAATAACGAGCGGAGACTGGCCCACGAGAAACAGCAATCTGATCACCGGGCCGCCACAGTTGACTACGAGAACAAGCGTGCCGCCATGAAGAGGCTATTTGAGCAGGCTTCGCTATTGGATAAAACCCCGAACCAAGAATGCTGTGAGCGGTGTGTGCTGGTTGCCAGCGCAGTTAAGGCTGTGAACGAAATGCCGGAGGCCCAGCGGGCAATGGACGAGGCCGAACAGAAGGTTAAAGACTTGGTTTGCAAATTTTCTCCGCTGGAACTACACGATGTATCCGCGAACAAATCCACTCTCGCACGGTGCAATGCCGATATTGAAAGGCTCAAGAAGCTGGCCGCCGACGCGCCCCGGCTCCGGGAGGCGCAGGGACGGTTGTCTGAGTTGATCGTTTCCGGCAAGGCCAAGGCGGCGGAGCTGGAGGCCAAGAAGGTTGAACGGGTGAAGGTTACTGCGGAAGCCAATATGGCGGCAATGTCGGTGAGCGATGTCGCCAAGATGTCGCTGGAACAGGACAAGCTTGATCTGGCCGCAACCGATAGAATGATTTCCACGCTGACTTCGGAGATCGGCGCGCTTCGGGAGCGGATCTCGGGGATGGAGAAGGCCGCCGCGGAGGCGAACGCCCTCAAAGAGAAGATCGATCAACTTATTATCGAAGCCAGTGACTATCACCAGATCGAGCAGGCGTTCGGCCGATCCGGGATCCAGCCGATCCTGATCGAGCAGGCCCGGCCGGAGCTGGAAGATATAGCCGGGGAGCTCTTAGGCAAAGCCACGGACGGGCGCATGGCGGTCCGATTCGAAACCCAGAAGGAGCTCAAGTCAGGCGACATGGCCGAGAGCCTTGACATCATCATCACGATGGACGGGATGGAGCGCAAGATTGAGGACTTGAGCGGCGGTGAGCAGAAGCTGATTAAGCTGGCAGTGCGTCTGACCCTGGCAATTTGGCAGGCGCGGAAGGGTGGATCCCGACTCAAGACGCTGATAATTGACGAAGTGGCCGATGCCTTGGATGGGGAGAACAGCGAACGGGTGCTGGCACTGCTGGGATCGTTGACCGGCCAGTTTGATCGGATCTTTATCGTGAGCCATGACGATGATCTACTGGAAGAGATCCCTGCGCGGATCAATCTGACCCGGAAGGGGATAGCCCAATGAGACCCACAAAAGGCTGGGCGGTATCAAGTGAGACTACAAATAAGCTGGTAAGGGTTGAGGACTTGGATAGGTGGATTAGGGTTGAAAAACAATGTGGAACTGAATTTGAAGATGAAACTCATTACTATCTCCCCCAAATAGACCCAGTAGAGATAGGGAAGCAGCTGAAAGAAGAAAATAATGCGGGGAATACCTTCAGGCATTATCATCGTGCCATTGATGATTTCGTTAAGGCGTTGGAGGGGAAGGAATGATCGGGCTTGACAAATAATGCGGGATTGATAAGATAGCCGGAAAAGGGGGGATGTATGGATCTCAAGGAGCTACTGGGGAAGGTGGCTGGCGACGACTGGATGACTTCGGTTTTTTATGTGGTTTCGTTATTTTTGATATTGATATTTTTCCTCTTTATTATATTTTCCGGTGTTAAATCAATCATGGCATATGAAGTTGTGCGGGCCGAGTGGGTTTCACTTGGTACCCGCGAGATCACGGTTTTCCACGCTATATCAGCGGAGTGCGATAGTGAGCCCGACATCGGAGCTGGAGGTCGCGTGGCGATCGCCGGGCGTCCTACGGGGCACTGGGCGGCGTGCAATTTTTTACCCTTCGGTGCCAAGGTCATGATACCGGCGATTTCCGGGGCCGTGATCTGGACCTGCAGGGATCGGACAGCAAAGAAGGTCGGGCACCGCATTGATTTACTTTACCCGCTGGGATCACCGGGAATCGGGGTGCGCCGGGTCGAGGTACTAAGATTAAAGGAGGTAGCACGATGATCGGATGGAAACCAGAGGAAGATGATAAACTGCGGCAGGCATATGGCAAGACAGGCACTGAGGAGATCGAGAAAATGTTCGGGCGCAAGAAGCAGGCTATCTGGCTCCGGGCCAAGAAGCTGGGGATCGTACAGGGAAAATCACCGAAGCGGCACTGGTCTGTCAAAGAAGCTGAATTGCTTTTTGCTTTAACCAAGCGCATGGCGGATCCCAAGGAGATCGCAAATGCGTTTCCCGGAGTGCCCATGGATGAGATTCTCAGGGAAGCGGAGCGCATCGAATGTGATATCTGTTATCTTAAAAATAGAGAAGTAATCAGGCGGAGCGTCGATGTTATAATAGATCTGGATATGACCCTGAATTTTAAGAACGTGAGGGTTTCCTAAAATGTCGCAATGTCAACAATGGCTTATTGATCAACTTAAGGACATGAAAGATTACTCGGTAATGGAGATCGGGACCCGCCGTTGGGGGCAGAACCCAACCCATCATAAAGACTGGTACCCCGGGGCCGGGAAGTATGTGATGACAGATTTCATGGCGGGCGAAGATGTGGATGTGCTGGCCGATGCCCACGAGCTCAGCAAGGTTTTCGGAGAAGCTTCGTATGATGTTATCATGGCGGCGTCGGTATTCGAGCACCTTGAGCGGCCGTGGATCGTTGCCGGCGAGATATTAAAAACATTGAAGCCCGGAGGCATATTTTTTATTCAGACCCACCAGACGTTCCCGGTCCATGGATACCCCTACGATTACTTTCGTTACACCAGACAAGGGCTCGATGTCTTATTTAAAGATGCCAGCGAGAAAATGTCGGAGTACGAATTCCCATGTGAGATCACTTCTGAGCGGCTTGGCCTGATGAAGAATAAGCAATCATGGCTTAATGTTTTGATCGCGGGGCGTCGATGAAGGATATTTATATTGCGGGGCCGTATAGTTCCGGGAAGTCATGGGCGGCTCAACAGCTTTCGCTCGCGCTGGGAATCCCGTTTTTTGAGACTGACGCTGTTTATATCCCGCTGATACGGAAATACGGAACGCCAGTCGACTTCCCGGAGTGGAGTTCAAATGAATCCCGGCAGGAAGCCGCCAATGGCTTACGGGATATGCTTAAAAATACGAACGGGATGATCATTAACGGAGTGCATCTGAATTACCGCGATATCCGACAGCTCATTTCCGGGATCACCGGGCGGCCGTATTTACTTTTTAACATTGTGCCAAGCTACGAGCGATGGCTTAGGTTGTTTGATTTCAGGCTTTTGCAGGCGCCGGAGGTAACTTCAAGGCATCACCGGACGTGGAGCTTTTATGTAAAATGCTTGGGGAGATTTGAAGCCCCCGACGATTTTTATTATACCGTTGAGAACGGCCGGGATTTGATCTGTCAGATGGGGTCGTATCAGCGGCCAGACCTATCAGCCCGTAAGTTTGCCGGGTTGCCGGTGGATCAGATCAGGGGGCGGGTGCTGGATCTCGGTTGTGCCGAAGGGTTAATGGGCAAGTTTTTGCTGGAGCGCGGGAAGGTCAAAGAGGTGGTGGGGGTGGATACCAGCTGGTGGTTTTTGGAACAGGCGCGGCAGAATGGGAATAAGGTGGTATTGGGAGACCTTAACACCTTTGATCTAACGGATCTCGGGATGTTCGATTATACGTTATGCCTGTCGATCCTGCATCGGGTAATGGATAAGGAGCACCTTATCCAGCAGATCGCCGCCTGCACGTGGCATGAGGCCATATTCGAACTACCCCTCAATAGGCGCACGGGGCTGATATGCGAGCGCTACGATTCTGTGCCGGGGCATACCACAGCCGAGACGCAGGCGTGGTGCCCGAGTCAGGATATCCTTGAGTTGTGGTTTAAGAAATACTTTTCGGGTTTTGAAATGGTCGGACTGTCGCCGTTGCATTATGGCGACGAATCATGGAGGGTGGTATATAGATGTCGAACGCGTATTTAGATCGGATCTATCTTAAGAAGCATACGGGGGTTAACTTTCAAAACGACTGGCAGGACTACGCTGATTCCTTGAAGGTCCGGCGCCGGGACCGAGCTATCCGAGTTATGATCTATATCGGGGTTTTCAACGTTGCCTATTACCGGGCCTTTGCGCCCTTTATGGAGCTGGCTAAGCGGCCGGAATATGATATCCGCATGGGGAATTTATTCGGGAATCAAGACGATATCGACTGGGCTGACATCATTTATTTTCAGCGGGTCACCGATCGCAATATCATCGCGGAATCAAAACGCGCCCGGACGCTGGGGAAGAAGGTGCTTTATGATACGGATGATTTTATGCATGGGCTCCCGGCGCACCATCCCCAAAAGCGTAACATTGAAAACAGTCGGTACCTGATCGATCAGGATGAGCTTTGTAAGGCTTGCGATACGGTCACGGTATCTACGGATTACCTAAAGAAGATGTACTCGGAGAGATATCGTACGCCGATCGTTGTCTTGCCTAATTGTATTCGCGCCGAAGATTACGATTCCCGGATAAAAACCCAATTCCGGAATGATCGTGTTTATCTGGGGTGGGCGGGAAGTTCTACGCACTTCCATGATCTCAGGGTCGCGACACCGGCGATACGGGAGCTTATTGGAAAGCACCCCAAGCTCAGTCTGGTTACGCTAAATTATCAAGGAATCGAGAAGCAACCATACGAAGATGCGTTTGAAGGCGTGCCGATGGAGCGCCGGGTCCATATCGGGGGAACCCATCCGCACCTTATGGGGAACATTATCCAATTACTGGATATTGGTATTGCGCCAATTTTGAAGAATGATTTTAACCGTTCAAAGAGCAATTGTAAGTTCATGGAATATGCGATGAGCGGAGTACCGATGGTCGGGACCGATCTTGAACCTTATCAGGCCGACCGATCGTATGCCGCACTGGTCAATGATAATTTTTCCAACTGGTACCGGGCGCTTGAGGATTTAATTCTGGATGCTGACCGCCGGGCGGCTCTGGCCGAAAAAGCCAATCGCTGGGCCCGCAGACGATATGATATCAAGGCAAACTTAGGAGCATGGGACAATCTATTAAAGGGGTTGATGGAATGAAACAGCGGTCGATCAAGGGGTTGCGGAACGCGGCGTGGGTACTGATGTCTGAATTTGTGCGCCGTCGGGATAGGGGGATTTGTTTTACCTGTGGCGATCGACGCGATTGGAAGCAACAGCAGGCCGGGCATTTCGTTCATAAGAATTCCCTCGACTTTGACGAGAGGAATGTTAATTGCCAGTGTGCCCGCTGTAATAAGTGGCTTCATGGGAATTTAACGGTTTATGCCATGCGGCTCATGGAAAAGTATGGAAAGGAGATCGTTAACGATCTGGTTGTGGCGGGAAACTTTGTGCTAAAATTGGGACGGGGAGAGATTGAGAACATCATAGCCGATCTTAAAAGAAAGATTTCATTGCTGGATAATTAGGTTTCAAGTGATATAATATCTATATGCGATTTAGATCTGTAGATACTAACAATGACTGGAACTTTGGTAATGGAACGCAGGCTTACGCAACCGACCTGCAGGCGCTCATGCTAAACCTCAAAACCCGCATATTGTCGTGGATAGGAGACTGTTTTTTTGATCAAGGGGCCCATGTCGACTGGATGAACCTGCTGGAGTATAGTAAACGCCCCCAGCTGATCAACGCGATCAAGGCCGTTGCTTTCCGGACTGCCGGAGTATTGCGGGTTTATAATATCGCGGTGGATGTTACCGGCCGGACGGCGAACGTGAGTTTTTCCGTGGATACGATTTACGGGCGTAACATCCAGAATTCACTGCAATTGGCGATAGGAACATGAAATGGAAAACGAAGAAATAAGGGATCGAATAATCGGGATTGAACGGGAGGGCTGTCAGGTGGGGAAGGTGCATGGAGAGCAGATCAAAAATCTCTGCGATTCTATTACCCGGCTCGAGAATTTGGCGAACGGGATGGCTGAGAAGTTTGACAAGACTATGAAATCAATCGACAATAAGTGGATGATCGGGATGGGGTTGATATTGCTGGTATCTTTTTTGGCGGGAATAAATGTGGGGGATATCTTGAAGTCGTGGGTAACCCATGGCGGGTTGCCATAGGAGATGAAGCATGGTAGTTAATGAAGTTACGGCGGCAGGGCTTATAACCCAAGGGCTCGATGAGATCATAACGGACCTGCAGACCGCGTTTCAATCGATCTACGGTTCGGATATCAATCTCGATTCAAACAGCCCGGACGGGCAAATGATCGGAATTTTCGCCCAACTTAAAGCCGACCTGCTTGATCTTATCACGCAGGTTTATAATTCATTCGACCCCGATGTGGCTGAGGGCGCGGCGCTGGACGCCCGGGTAGCTCTCAACGGGATCCAGCGGATCGGAGGAACATACACGATCGCCCCGGTTGAGATAACTACGGATCGGGCATTAACGCTTTATGGGATGGACCAAGAGGTCGAGCCGGTATTTACGGTAGCCGATACTTCGGGAAATAAATTCCAGCTGATAACTACGCACGCCTTCGGGGGCGCGGAATCAGATGTGGCACTTGATTTTCAGGCGGTCGATGTCGGAGCAGTTGATGTCGCGGTCAATACCATTACTACGCAGGTAACGATCGTGATCGGGGTTACGGTAGTTAACAATCCGGACCCTGCGGATTCGATCGGAGCGAACGAGGAATCGGACGCGGATCTCCGGCTTCGGCGGCAGGTATCGCTGGCCACAGGCTCCCGGAATTCAGTAGATGCCATGAGATCGGACCTGCTAAATACGACTTCGGTTACGGACGCCTATGTTTATGATAATTATACGAGCTCTAATGATACCAGCTTTGCTGGGCTCACCATCCCTTCTCATACGATGTGGGCCATAGTGGAGGGAGGATCGAATGCCGACATCGCGGCTTCGATGTATGCCAACCTTGGGTATGGGGGGATGTTCTTAAGTGGGACCAGCGATGTTACAGAGCCGATACAACAGCCGACCGGGGATTGGTTTGATATCAAGTTCAACCGGCCCATTTATCAGGCATTGGATATTAAATTTACACTTACCGCTAAAAAGGTCGGGGCAAGCTATACCGCGGCTACGGTGCAGGCCGCTCTGGCGGCGGCACTGTCTTACAGTCTTTACGAGAAGGCCACGAGCCAAGATATTGTAGAGGCGCTGGCAACGATCGTGCCTTTATTTACTCCGACAGCAGTTTTGATATCACTCCACACCGTGGCGCGCTGGACCGAGATAAAAACCCCGGCCAACCCACAAACAAAGTTTACTGTGGCGGCTGTGGATATCGCGATTACCTGAGGTATAAACAATGGCTGAGATCGACAACTTAGTCGACTATTATCAGAACCTGCTGATTATGCAGTACCATGATCTCCCCCGGGCCATGGATACGATCGGGGACGTTTCACGTGAAACATTGTCCGATATGGTCTGGAAGGCTGTCCGTGACTGTTTTGACTATCAGACGGCGATCGGGATACAGCTTGATATCTTGGGGAGGTATGTGGGGGCATTGCGGAAGACTGAAGATTCAAGTGATCTATCGGATTCTGATCTCCGGTTCCTGATCAAGATGAAGGCTATTAAAAACTCAACCGATAATTCCATGAAGAGCATCGACGACTATATGTGGCAGTTTTTCGGCAATACAGTCAACGTTGTTAACAATGGCGATATGAGCATGACCTATCAATTCTCTGCTTTCCACGCGTCTATTATGAATTTCGCCGAACAGACCGATTCCCTGCCCCGGCCTCTAAGCGTGGCCATCATTATCGAAGGGGTAACCAATGACAATGGGGATTTCGGATTCAGTTTCGGGGGATCGGCCGATGCAGATATATGGGGATATGGGTTTACGCCACTTAATGCGCTGATCACCGATGAGGCGGATACTTCGATTTCAAGTACCGAAGTCGTTCCGGTCTATGGGGTTGCCGGGGTTACGGGAGTATGGCTGGCGTCAGATCCCGGTCATGTAGGAACGAATTACTATGTGGGTGGAAGTTTTGATGGTGATGTGATAACCTTAGGGACGCCATTGCCGGGACCGTCGGGGGGATTGACGGCGGTTATTACGACCTATACGGCATATTATGGCGGAACTTACTTGATGATTTTTTAGGAGGGTGTCATGGCAAAATTAACACGGGCAATTCAAAAAGTATTCGGATCGACGGCGGCGGTTGGCGAGATCGAGCAGATTGGATCATTGAGGAACGGAGCGCAGAACTTCACCACGAACCCTGTGACCTTGCAGGCGCTACCGCTTTATCTTGGGGGATTGAATTCAATTGTGAGTGCGAACAATAAGAAGATCCCTGCCCTCGAAGATATCAACGGGCTTTATTTTCTGATCACACGACAGCTGTCGTACCTCTTCCAAGAAGGGGTGCCCGAATACGATTCTACCACCACCTATTATATCAATAGCATAATAAAGAAGACCGGGACGGCAACCGGGGTGATCGATCTTTACGTTTCGCTGGCCAATGATAATACCGGAAACGCGCTGACTGATGTAACCAAATGGGCGAAATATATCCTGCCGATCGCCAATGGGGGAACGGGGTCAGCTTCCACAACCTACTGCAGTTTGACGGCTAACGTTTCGGGGACGTTGCCGATTGCTCACGGAGGGACAGGGCAGACGACTGCGGCTTTGGCGGCAACCGCCTTGGGGTTGGGGACCGGGAACACGCCCTTATTCGCGGGGTTGACCCTGACTAATGCTCTGGCGATCGCACAGGGAGGAACGGGATCTACAAGCGCTTCGGCGGCGAGGACTGCTTTGGGATTGGCGATCGGAGTTAACGTGCAGGCGTATGCCGCGATTCTGGCCGGGATGGCGGGGATGGGATCGGGAACCGGAGTGGTGTGCCAGACCGGAGCTTCAAGCTTTGCCAAAAGAACTATCACGGGCACTGCCAATCAAATAACGGTAGCCAATGGGGACGGGGTTTCCGGCAACCCTGCTTTATCCTTACCGCAGAACATTGACACAGCGGCCAGCCCTACCTTCACTGGATTGAACTTCACCACTCCGATTACCAGATATTTATCGATTCCGTCGGTTGCATTTTTTACAAGCGGGAATGGAGTAAGGAACTATGGGAATGGCACTTTGGTTCAGAATGCCGGGGATTATCTTAATGCCCCGGTAAATCTTCCCCATGGGGCTGTTGTTGTAAGCGTAACAGCAAAGGGGAACCTTGCGGCGAATTCATTGCTGAATTTTGTATTAACGGTGAAGGCATTGGTTTCGGGGAGTGGTGAAGCCGGGACCGTAATGGCCGCGGCCAATACTTCTACGGCTGGCGAGCAGACGATCACGGATTCGTCTATCAATAGTGCCACAATAAACAATGCGAATAATTATTATTGGATTTGCTTTCGTAATAACGGGAATGCGGCCTTAACGTTTGAGGGAGTGATGATAGCATATACGGTATCGGTTGCGTTGCCATAGATCAATAATCCGGAAACTGATATTTTTGGTGGTAGCAATGGCTCTATTTACAAAAGTGAACGGGATATATAAAGAGGTTTCCGATCGACTGGCGATAAAAGAGCCGGGAATAGAAGGTCATATGGATTACGAAGACCAAGAGAGAATGGCTCAAATCGCCAAGATGCTGACCGATGATATCGATCAAACCCTCCGGGGGTTGAAGGCGGCCAAGGACTTCGTACCTCGGGACAATACTTGGAAGGTAATGGCGGAGACGAACCCGGTCATTAAGGACTTTATTGAAAAAGGGGATCCCGCTACGGTAAAGGTGGGGACCATTGCGGCCGTAACAGCGTTAAGTGATCGCTGGGCAAAGATGGAAAACGGGATTCAAAGGAAAGCCGAGATGCTGGCGGTTTTGGCGGCTGAGGGTTACGCGCTGAAGTATTCGATGGACCACAATCTTTTAATGGCTGGGCAGATCCCGCCGTTCATGATAACATTATGGGGGAGGCGATTCTGAATGAAGAAAATGATCGGGCTCTTGATCTTACTGCTGGCCGCGCCGGTGATGGCCGATTCCTATCTCTACCTCGAACAGCACAAGGACATCAACGGGAGCTTCGAATACCGTATCCCGAAGCTGGAGCTCAACCAGCAAAAGCTGGCCGGGTATATACTGGGAACCAAGTGCTACTACCTATCAGAGTTCGAAGCCGCCTTGGTCTACACCGCTCCCCGATCGGACGCCTTCCACCTCAACCACCACTCAGTGGAAGCCGCTTGGAACCTCGGGGTAGAGGTGGGGCCGCTCTGGGCCACCTACAGCCTCGGGGGTCGGGGGTACATCGAAGGCAACGACTCCGGGATCCCGGCAGGCGTGGAAGGATTCAACGACCTGCGGTTGGGGATAACATGGAAGTGACCTGTGGATAACTTATGAAAGCACCGATAGAGCACCGATACATATGACAAATTATAAGCCAAAATCTAAAGGGCTTCGGCCGCCGTGGCAGAAGGGGGAGTCAGGCAATCCGGCCGGGCTTCCCAAGGGCTACGAGCGGGCCTCGACCCGGTTCAATCGTTTCCTGAAATCCAAGATCGATGTGGAGGAGAAGGGACCGGACGGGCGGATAAAGAAGTCCAAAAAGGTCGCTCATGATGTTCTGATCATGAAGGCCATCCACGATGCCGTAAGCTCCACCAATTCCGCTACAGAGCGCACGCAGGCCCGGGAATCGATCCTCAGCCGGATCGAGGGGAAGCCGGTCCAGCCGATCGGAGCCGCGCCGGACACCATGGTACAGCTGACTATCTCACCCGTAGAAGCCCAGCTGTGACATGGTTTTTGTTAACACCCCCAAGCAAGAGCAGGCTCTCAGGCTGATCGCAACTAACACCACGACCGGGCTCAAGGGCGGAAGCCGCTCGGGTAAGACGCTGATCAATCTTAAAACCATTATCATCCGGGCTCTCAAGTACCCCGGGACCAAGCACCTCATCACCATGTTCAGGTTCGCCGATGTTAAGAGAGCTATCTGGTACGACTCCATGCCGAAGATAGACCAGATCATGGATCTTAAGGGGGCGTTCCGGCCGAACAAGTCGGACTGGTTTTACGAAGGCCCCCGGGGATCACAGGTCTGGGTCGGGGGGCTGGATGACAAGGAACGGGCCGATAAGATATTAGGGCAAGAGTATGCCACCCTGCACTTCCCCGAGGCTTCGCGGTTGCCCTTCGATTCCTACGAAACCGCCCGGACCCGGGGGAATCCACCCAAGGGCGTTCCCTTGCGGGTGCTGATCGATTACAACCCCCCGGGGATGGGGCATTGGCTTTATAAGATGTTCGAGGAGCATAAACTGCCAAAAGGTGAACCGCTTCCGAGAGATGATTTTGCCAGCCTGTTGATGAACCCGGCCGACAATCCAAACCTGTCACCGGAATATATCAAAAAGAACCTCATGACCATGAGTGCCATGAAGCGCAAGCGTTTCCTGCTGGGGCAGTACGGTGTCGAGGAAGGGGCGCTCTGGCAACGCAAATGGATCCATTATAAGAAGGTGCCAATTGAAAAGCTCCAGCGGGTAGTGGTCGGAGTGGATCCCACGGGGTCCACCCGGGGCGATGCTGTGGGCATCGTGATCGCTGGCCGGGATGATAAGGATTATTACATTCTGGGGGACTATACGTTGAACGGTACTCCCAAGGAATGGGGGGATGAAGTGGTAAGAGGGTACGAGAACTTTACGGCCGATTGTATTGCCGCGGAGAAGAACTTCGGCGGGGATATGGTTGAATCTACGATCACCGATATGGGGCGCCGTAACGTCAACGTCAAGCTGGTGCAGGCTTCCCGGGGAAAGATCGTCCGGGCAGAACCAATATCGGCAATGTATGAGCGGGGGCAGGTTTATCATACGCAGGAATTCGTGGAGCTCGAAGATGAGCTTTGCACTTACACCGGGGAACTTGGAGAGGCATCGCCGAATCGACTCGATGCATTGACGTGGGCGCTCACCGAATTATCGGAAGGGGCTTTAAGCCTTGCGGATGTTTTATAACCGTTATATAATTCAGCGTATGATATAAGGAGCTGGAATGAAAACAAAGATCGCACCCAAGGACGCGAGGTTATTACAACAGGCCGTAAAATTCATCAGGGCAAACGCACGGGATAAGAAAACTAATTTGATGCTGAATGGTCTTGAAGGATTGGTGACAGATCTTGGCGCGCTCTCCCCGCAAATCAATCAGACAGATACATTGGAAATAAATCTTCGAATGCATCCGCTGACTTTTGAGCGCCAGACTCTTACCTATCTTTACATGGAGAACGGGATTATAAAAACCGCCATCGATCAGCCAGTGGACGACGCGGTCCGGGGCGGGGTTGATATCGAATCGCCGGAGCTCGATGTCGATGATATTCAGGCGCTGACTAATTACCTCGAAGAGAGAGGTGTCTGGGAGCGGATCAAGACCGTGATGAAATGGGGCAGGCTTTTTGGGGGTGCCGGGCTGATCATTAACAACGGGCAGGACAGTTCGACGCGGCTGGACCTTAAATCGATGGATGAGAACTCGCCGCTGGCGTTTGAAGACGCCGATCGATGGGAACTGTCAATGCCCAATAAGAATGATGAGAAGCAATTGCAAAACATGATCTACCCCGCCGGCGATATGTTTTTTTATTATACGAAGCCGGTCCACCGTTCCCGGGTGATCGCTGTAATGGGAGACCGGGCGCCGAGCTTGGCCTACAGGTTGTTTATGGGATGGGGAGTGTCCGAGGTTGAGAAGATGGTACGGGATATTAATCAGTATATTAAAGCTCAGGATATGATATTCGAGCTCATCGATGAAGCCAAGATGGATGTCTATCGGATCAACGGATATACGTCCTCGCTGGCCCGGCCGGGGGGACAGCAGAAAATGGCCACCGCCATCGGGCTCACCAATTCCCTGAAGTCTTACCTCAATGCTTTGATACTCGATAAAAACGACGAGTACGATCAGAAGCAGTTAACATTTTCCGGGCTGGCGGAGATCATCAGGGAGATCCGCATCGGGATCGCGGCCACGCTCCGGATGCCGGTCACCAAGCTTTTCGGGGTATCAGCCACGGGGTTTAATAGCGGGGAAGATGATATCGAGAATTACAATGCCATGATCGAATCAGATATCCGGAGCCGCATGAGACCCTTGATCGCCAAGGTAATAACGATGGCCTGTATTAAGCTTTTTGGTTACCAGCCGGAAACCAGTTTCAAATACAAATCGCTCCGCATCATGAAGCAGGGCGAGGAAGAGGATCTGAAGGTCAAAAAGCAGACCATGGTCTTGAACCTTTACGATCGCCAGTTGATGACCGCCAAGGAATCGATGGATGCACAGCGCAAGGAAGGGTTGCTCACGATCGAGAAGACTGCCGCCGAACAAGGATTGACGGATGACTATCCCAACAAGCAGGCGCAGGTCCAAGATGATGGGAAAGATGAGAACGGGAAGGACAAGAAGCCCAATGCAGCCAAAGAATAGCTGGGACATTGGTATCGACATCGATTTTTCTCAATTCGGATCTCCGGTTTGGAATGAACTCTGCGGCGGTACGCCGCCGATCATAGTATATTACGTTACCTTCAGTTTGAATTAGGGGGGATAATGATACCAACGATCCAATTCAGGGAACAGTACGGGGAGGTCATATCACGGCTAATCGAGGAGTTTTTCTATGGGCTTATTTACAAGCCCTTGCTCGACGTAATAAACAAGCACCTGCCGGAGGCGCCGGTAAAGTTGTCGGCCGCGGATCCCCCGGAGGACGAGATGCCGCTGATGAGAAAAATTCAGGACGGGGTGATAACGTACGACGGTCAAAGCTTCGCGGGAACGTTCGATTCCCGGTCAAGCAAGGCGATCCGGAAGATGGGGGGCGTGTGGGATCCCATCAAGAAAGTATTTCGGATGGGTCCGGGGAAGCTGACCGATAATCTGAAAGTCGCGGTCCGGGCCTCGCAGGACCGCTCGGAGAAGATCCACGCGGGACTTACCAACGAGCTGGGGAACATTGAATCGCGGATCGATCCTGCCGTTGAGGAGCTTGATCTCAGCCACGGGATCGACCGGGTGATCGCGGGACTGCAGAGCCAAACGATCAACGCCATGAAAGCAATCGGTGTGCCATATACGCTGACCCACGGGATGCGGGAACGATTGAAAGCGGACTACACCGATAACATGAAGCTTTATATTAAGGGCTGGGCCGAGGAGCACGTCAAGACGCTCCGGGATAAGGTTGCGGCCAACGCCATGGCCGGGTATCGCTTCCCCCGGCTCATGGACACGTTAAAGACTGATTACGGGGTCAGCGCGAAAGGGAAGGCACAGTTTTTAGCGCGGCAGGAGACCAGCCTGTTTATGTCGAAGTTTCGGCGGGAGCGCTTCAAGGACGCCGGGGTCAACTTTTACGTATGGCAGACCGTGGGGGACAGGAAGGTCCGGGTTGATCATCAGGCGCTGAATAAGCGGGTTTTTCAGTTTGGGGATCCCCCGGTGGTTGATGTAGCGACCGGCCGGAAGGCGGAGCCGGGCGAGGATTTTAATTGCTTACCGGCCGACTCACGGATTGATTTCGTTCACGGAGTAGAGAAATGTTTCCGGCGTTGGTATAGCGGTCATTTGACCACGATCGTTACGGCCTCGGGCAAAACGGTTCGAGCCACACCGAATCATCCGGTGCTTACGACTCGGGGATGGAAGGCGATAGGTTTGCTCGATGAGTCGGACTATGTCATCGATTTGTCCAAGGAACTGGCCAATGCGCCGATAGCCGATGGCGATCAGCGTATACCCATGATCAGCGAGATATTTGAAGCGCACAGGGAAACGGGCGCGAGCCACACGTTCATGGGGGAAACGAATCAGTTCCACGGCGACGGCTCCAACTGCGAGATCGATGTTATAGACACCGCAGGGCTTTTGAGGATCAGCAGGCAGATTGATGGACTTGAGCTGGTCAAACAATTCGCGCTCGCCTTCGCCAACAATCTTACATCGGCTTTGAGCGGTTTTCGCCAGAATCTTTTGTCTTTTGTTTTTGGGGATGTGTTTGCAGGCGGGATGGGAAGCGGCAGTCAACTTTTGGCGATCGGCGAAAGTCATGCGACTCATGCGAATGGTATTGGCTTCAGAAATGCTACGAATGGATATGCCGGCTTCGAGGAGCCGCCGACGGATTACAATACGTTCAAGGTGGGTTCGTTTCGAAATGGAAAGTTCGCTCTCGCCGGAGAGATACGCATCGATGATGGGTTTTGGGTCAAACTGCAATCGGTTGCCCGAGTGGCGGCGGATCGGGTCGCAGGCATTCGGAACGATCTTTTTAATGGCCATGTTTTTAACCTCCAAACCGATTTAGGATATTATACATCAACAGGTGTCATTGTGTCAAACTGCCGGTGCGTTGCCCGGCCGATCACCAAGCCGGTGCATAAAATCGGGACCGAGTGGAAAATAATTGACGAATAAAGGGGTGAGGATATGAAGAATCTAATTATGGTGGGGTTATTGATCGTAGCGGCGACGGGCGTCTGGGCTGTTGATAATAGCCGGGATATCTTGAAGGATCAGGAGACCGTGATCGGAAACGTTATTGATACGGGCGTGCTGGGCGACAATGGCTTGACAATTAAGATAGACACTTCGGTTGACTGTGTAGTGGCACAATAGCCGGTTGAAAATAATCGGCGGGCAGAGTAGAATGTCAATGAGGTGATATATAAATGAAAAAAGCTTTTATTGCTATCATGGCTGTACTGTTTATAACGATCCCGGTTTTTGCGACATCCCCGGTTACCATCAAGGAAGGCCGGATATTCGATCGGTTTTTCTTATCGGATCTTGACACCAAGGTTTCAACAGCGGAATACTTCGGATATCTTACTTCAGACGGAGACTGGTATATCATGAAGATGGGCGGGAGCATCGAAGTTTCGGCCCGGTACGCTGGTGGGAGCTCGGGTTATCTTACCGCATGGGGATCCCGAGAGTCTTTGACTTACAAATACTTTAACGGGCAATAACATGAAGAAATTATTGGTTTTATTTGTTTTGCTTTTCTTGGCGACGTTCGCAGTTGCTACGCAGACAGTTGTCAATCCCTATACGGGATCGCTCCAACTGATCAATGCTGACGGGCCGCAAGGGATTGCTGGTCCGATCGGACCCACCGGAGAGGCTGGGAGTGTTGGGACTACTGGCGAGGCTGGTCCGATTGGCCCCAGAGGATCTGGCACCACGGTGGAGTGCATAGATACGGGGACTCAGCTGGTATTTCTGGATGTCCTCAATCACGTGGTCACTTCGGCCGAGGCCCTTGGCGGCGGTTTCTATATCCCGTGGAGCAAGACGACTGCCAACAAGGTCGTGGGGGTCGTGGGAACAATTTATATTAACGGCAACGGGCAAGATACTGTTACGGCTAACAATTCATCGTACTATATCATCAATTATCAAGGTGGGACTAATCAGTGGCAGGTTGCCGGAGGAATAGCTTCCAGTGATGTGTGGTCGATTCTAATTTATTATTTGAAATAAGGAGTGGTTTATGAGCTTATATCGTAAGGTTCAGGGAACGCTGGTCAACGTCGCTTCGGAGCAGGTTCAATATGGACCCAATGACAAGATAAAGAATTACCGCATTTTGGCTTTCGTGGTCCATAGCTGGTATCACATTGCCACATGGCCCGCTGAAAGTGCGGATCAAGCGCTCAAAGAATTCAAGAAGGCCAACCCCAAGGCCGAAAATCAATACGGTGGACTTAAAGTTGACGAGAACGGAGGGTAAATATGGCACTATATCAAAAGAAGAACGGGATCCGCACGCTGGTCAACGCCGGGGGCTACGGTCCTGAGGGTGATCTGACCCGGGAGGTCGACTGGAAAGATTTCGAGTCGGAGTTCGGGGATTACGTATCGAAAGGCAAGAGCATTGACGAAGCGCTCAAGATGGTCGGCAAGGCGAACGGCGGCTGGACGCTTCAGGAGATGAAGCGGATCCGGGACCGGGGGCTCGGGCTTAAGGGAAACGCCGACACCATCCCCATGGACAAGGACGAGCTGGTGAAAGAGCACGAGGATCTGACTGGTCTGCTGGGCAAGACCGCCGAGGAGCTGGAAGCCGAGAAGAAGAAGCAGGAGAAAGAGCTGGCGGAATACAAGGCAAATGCCACGGCCGATGAAGAAAAGCACCTCAAGGATCTGGAGGATCGACTGCAAAAGGCTACGGGCAAGGAAGCCGAGAAGATCCAATCCGAAATCGACAAAATACTTTTTCCCAAGAAGAATTCCGATAACGCTATCGATCTGGACGCCGCCGCTCAGGACGCCCGGGAAGGGTTTCAGAAAGGACTGTCGGAAGCTAACGTGCGGGAGCTGGTCAAGCAGAAGTATAAATTTGATGAACGGGACGATGATATCCTGAACGCGGTCATGGAGTTTACCAAGAAGCAATTGAAGACCAATTCCCAAAAGCAGATCCCTGATGATGATGCTTCAATCGGCGCGGACTGGGATGCCAAGAGCCGGGAAGAAAAAGGCCGCATACTAAAGGAAGCGCTTAACGTTCCCGGAAGCCATTTATTTTATGCCGGGTCGGGGGGCAAAGCGCCGGTCGATAAGAAGTGGTCGGAATTCACTCGTGCCGATCGCATCTCGATCATAGGGGCTTGGTAATGAAATACGTAGCGAAAAAGAAGGTAAAGCATAATTCCTGCACCAACTGCCCCAAGGTGGGGTTCGGAAAGAAAATCATCTCCATGGTCAACGCCGTGGTCCATGGGACCCGGCCGAAGAAGTACGAATGCCGCTTTATGGCCCCGGGGCTGACCAACTACCCGGGCGAGGGTGGGAAGCAGGAGAAGTGGCTGATCTCGCGGGAAACCATGAACGCCATGCAGAACAGTTTTATCGGTTGCCCGGTGGTCGCGGAGACCAAGCATGAGGCGGGCACGGTGCCCGATGACTTCAACCAGCGGGTGCAGAAGGGCGACTACGACGGGGTGATCACCGCAGTGCGGACCAACGCTAAGGACGGATGGGACTGGGCGGAGTTCATAGTCTGGGATCCCGAGGTACAGGATCAAATTGAGAAGGACGGGTTTAATGTCAGCTGTGCTTATAACACCGTGGAGTCGCTCCCCGGGGGCGTCTACAACGCCATCCCTTACGATGCCGAGGTAGCGAAGGGTGAATACATTCATATGGCGATCGTGCGGGCCCCGCGGCAGACCGACGCCCGGATATTCCTGAATTCAATTGACAAGCGATTGACAACCAAAGAAGCGGGTGCAATAATGTTCGCAATGAACGGTGTTAATTATAAACTGTATCCAAAGGGGAAACTTAACGCAGATGATCAGGACCGCGAATCCCTGCTCCGCTCCATTTTCAACCTCAAGCGATTGCGGGACGGGACCGCCGATTACGACACCGTGGTCAAGGCGCTGGAGGGAACGACTGAGCAGGACTTAATTAACATCGAGGACGCGATGAGGCGGGAGCTGAAGAAGAATGCTTCTGACGTTCTATCTTACCTTGAATCCGCGATCGCCAACAAGCTCCCGACGGATAAGATCATATCTGATCTTAAAGAGAAGGGGCTGTCCGAGGAGCAGGTTCAAGATGAGATCGGGAAGCTTCATAAAGAAATGTTCAAGAAGAACAGCCCGGAGGAAGGGAAGAAGATACTGGATTCAATGGCCAAGCACATTCAGGATGGGATGACCTCTCCGGAGGCGATCTACGATGCGATGAAGTCTGAGTTTACCATCCCGGCTGATGAGGAACAGATCGTCCGGTTCCTAATCAGCAATGAGATCAATAGATTAGCAAAGAAAAACGAGGGAGGCAATGAAATGGAAAAATGTAGTAAGTGCGGCAAGTTGATGACCGAATGTAATTGCGCGAAGGAGAACGAGATCGATCCGGAGAAAGCTATTATCACCACCCCCGAGGGGGACGTGCCGATGAAGGATATGATCAACGCATGGAAGGCCGCAGAGCTGGCGAAGGCCGCTCTGGTCAAGAAGAACGCGGATAGCATTGAAGATATTCTATCCGAAGCCATGGAAAAGAAATGGTCAAAGGAACAATTCATTGAAGCCTGTGTTAAAGCTGGCATCTCAAAGGAAGCGGCCGAGAAGGCGGCGGTTGAAGGTTTGAGCGGGAAAGAGAACGCCGCCCCCAAGGTCGGCCTCGATGACGAGTTCGAAGGAGTTAAGGTGTCTGATATGTATAATGCGTTCAAGGCCGCTAAGCAGAACGCCGAGACCCCGGAAGAGAAGAAGGCGCGGGAAGAGGCTGAGGCAAAGAAAAATGCAGATGAGGCTGAAGCAAAAAAGAAAGCGGACGAGGAAGCTCTTGCCAAGAAGAACGCCGATGACACCCGCCGGGCCGCACTCAAGGAAGAGGGGAAGACGGACGAGGAGGCCGAGGCGATCATGAAGTCCGAAGCCGAGGCCGTGGAGAAGGCAAAAAAGGAAGACCCACCGCCGGCCGATAAAGAGAAATCTGATCTGGCGGAGAAGGAGAAGAAGGAAAAGGAGCAGACCAATTTCAATTCCATTGCTAATGCGCGCCGGGAGTTTGTGCCTGAGGTGCCGACGGAAAAGAAGCGGATCTCAAAGTCCGAATCAGTGAAGATCAACAAAGCTACGAAAGAGTATTGACAAAAGAGGACGGGCAGTAATATACTGATACCGTAGTAAGTATAAAGGTTATAGGAGGAATGTAAAATGGTAGATATAAGGAAGCCGCTCAACGTTTTCGCTCAGAGTGTTAATGTCGGTCAGATCGCGGAGATCAGTGCCGCGGGCCCCGAATCCCAGACGGTGATGGTGGACCCTGAAGCACATCGCCCAATTTATCCCGGGCGGCCAGTTATGCTGGTCCCGGGTTATTCGCAGGTACCTCTGGTAAAGAGGGTCGATGATCCTGATACCGATCCGATCTATGGTCTGGCTCTTTTCAATCCCAAGGTGGGATCATGGGTCGCTAACGATGTCCTGCAGGTTACAACCCCCGGTACGGTTATCTTTTTAGAATCAAGCGGATCCCTTTCGAGAGGGGATCAAGTTGGATTAACTTCCAATGGTCACCAGATTCAGGCCGCGACCCTTGCCAATTACATCGGGCAGTTGCTCGATGATGCCAGCTCGGACGATATCGTTCGGGTGGAGATTGCGGTTCCGATCCGGGTTTCGAAAGCCAGCGCATAAGGTTCCGAGACGCAAGAGCGAATAAAGTTTTGGTATAAAAAGGAGATGGAAGTATCATGAAGCTAATGTTAAACGGTAAAGAAGTGGAGATGGATAATTTTAGCGCGGATCCAGCCAAGAGCGGGTTCAACAGGTTCGCGGTAAACGTTCCTACGTATGCGGAGTTGTCGCGGCCGGTCAAGGCGCACCTCAACAGCCTGACCATTGATCAGTCTGGATACGAGCATGCTATCACGGTGCTCACCCAGATCAAAGCCCAAGTCGTCAAGCAGAAGTTTTACGAGGTTAACCCCTCGGACTTTATGCCTGTCGTGGTCGGGGAAGGTGCGTGGCTGAATAACCTCGTTTTCAATTCCGTCTATATGAATGCCGACGACTTCGAGTCCGGCATTGTCGATAGTTCCCGGCCCAACAACCGGAAGCCTTCGACCGATATCGAGATCATCGCAAAGCCGATCGCGATTGTCAGCTGGAATAAGGCTTTCAATTACTCGGTGATCGAAGTTGCTCAGGCCGCCAAAGGCAACGTCGATGTCGTTACTGTAATGGAAGAGGCCCGCAAGACGAACTGGGATCTCGGCATCCAGCGCGTAGCCTTCTTGGGGTCCAAGACCCGCCCCGACATTCTCGGGCTCTATACTGCCGAGAGCGTCAACATCAATACCACGTTTATCACGGCGCCGGTTTCCGG
>Ga0209777_10001118_pt1 | contig 40514 bp, 40 predicted proteins | sample FrelakmetHBP12HB_FD_187147 | JGI IMG/M metagenome (GOLD analysis project Ga0209777, IMG submission 187147) | Freshwater lake sediment microbial communities from the University of Notre Dame, USA, for methane emissions studies -HBP12 HB (SPAdes)... | ecosystem: Environmental > Aquatic >...
AACCACGAATAGCAGGTTGTAAAGACTTCTCTCGCCAAAGCGAACTATAAACCAAGGAGCCGACAGGCAAAAAAGAAAACCACAAGGTAAACTCACATACCACTTGACTATCATCATAGCAGGTCAACAGCGTTACTACCGCGAGTGCAACAATCAGATGAAAAGAGACCGATAGTGGCTCCAAATGCGACGTAACTACTTTGCCCCCTTGCCAACCGGCGAACGCCACGCACAGCGCGGCAAAAAACGTCGGTAGCAGGATGCGCAGCACCCGACGATAGTGAATGATCGCCAATATCGCCGTCACCACGACCAGCAGCCCGAGCAACATGCCGAACAGCCGGTTGAGATACTCAATCCACGCTAGCGCAAAATTGAACGTATTCGGGTCGACATCGGTGGGAAGCTGACTCATACTAAGCGGCGGCAACCACCGACCAAAACACTTGGGCCAATCAGGACATCCCAGTCCCGCCCCCGATACTCGCACCAGACCACCGGTAAAGATCAACAAGTAGGAGGTCACGGTTGAGATGAACGCAAAGTTCCTAAAAGCTTTCATACCTCTTTCCTGTTTAGTACCCGGAGGGATTCGCCTGACCGGCGCTATCGCGCTTGGTTGTGCCGGAGTCGATCGGTATAGCAAATCCGTTTGCCTTCGTGGTATCGCCGTGACTCTGGAAATTTGGCTTGTCGTACATAGCGGCCTTCGGATTGATCGGTCGAGCCTTAATATCGTAAACGGCTCCACGTTCAAGCGTGTCAAACATAGTCAAAACAATGAACACGGAAAGTGTCAGCACTCCGATGGAGAAAATAATGAAATAGAGTTTGTGGTCATAGTAAAGATGCATGAAGAACGAGACAACCAACAAGGCCTTTACGGATGCAATGGCCAATGCCACCACCAGATTCCAGCCCCCCAGGGGAATTTGTGATACGATGACCGTCAGAACCGTCAAGAACAACAGTGCCGCGCCCACTCCGAGATAGAGCCGCAATGGCAGTATATGTGGCGCCGGTGTGCTCGTGTGGTTGCTCATCGTCTCATCCAATCAAGTAGAGCAAAGGGAAGAGGAATATCCAGATCAGGTCCACCAGATGCCAGTACAATCCCGTCATCTCGAGTGGCGTGTAGTATGCCGGCGAAAACTGACTCCGTTTCGTTCGGTACAACATCCAACTGATCACTCCCATGCCACCGATCACATGGATGCCGTGCAGTCCGGTCATCATGAAATAAATGCTAAAGAAGATATGAGGATTCGTTCCCTGTAGACCGGTGAAAGTGTAGTATTTGCCAGGCAACTGACCGAGTTCAAACTTGTGGTGGTATTCAAGATACTTGATGACCAAAAACACTGCGGCAAACAGCAAAGTTGCGACCAGAAATCGCACCGTCAGCTTTCTGTTGCTAAGTTGCGTGCTGCGGATCGCCAGCGCCATCGTCACCGAGGAAGATATCAGCACGATTGTGTTGATCATTCCCAGATATATATTCAGTTGCTTGTGCGCCTCATAAAACATCTCGGGATTCCAGGCGCGATAGATGGAGTAGGCGGCGAACAGCCCACCAAACAGCAGCATCTCCGTCAGGAGGAAAAGCCACATGCCCAGCTTGGAGGCGGATGCTTGCTGCTCACTGTCGCTGAAGTGATGCTGCAAATGTGCCGGATGTCCAGCCGCTGCGTCAAACATCGGACTCGTCTCCATCAGCCATTATCTGCAATCACCTTATCATAGTCATACGGCCCGTGGGTGATCTTCGGCGTCTCAAGGAAATTCTCCGGCGGTGGGGGAGAGGTTGTCGTCCATTCCAATGTCAGACCGCCCCACGGATTATTGCCCGCGGGCTTGCCACGAAACAGAGAGTAGATCAAATAGCCGGCCATCACCACGAACCCGGCGCCAAGAATGAACGAGCCAATGGACGAAAAACCGTGCAGTGGTTGATACTGATCAAGATAAGTCGAATACCGCCGAGGCATTCCTTTTGCGCCCAGAATGAATTGCGTAAAGAAGGTCATGTTGAAACCGATGAAGGTCAGCAGCGCCCCGACCCTCGCCCAGAATTCGCTGTAGAGTCTGCCCCAGATTTTGGGCCACCAATAGTGCAGTCCCGCCAGAAACGCCATCACCGTGCCCCCCATCATCACGTAATGGAAATGCGCCACAACGAAGTATGTTCCGTGCATATGCACGTTCACTGACAGCGCCCCCAAGACAATGCCGGTCAACCCGCCGATCGTAAACAAGATCAGAAACATGAGGGTGTAGATCATCGGCGCCGCAAGACTAATCGAACCTTTGTACATCGTCGCGAGCCAGTTGAAGACTTTGATACCCGAAGGGATACCTACGAGAAACGTCAGGAAGGAGAAGATCATCGCGGCAAGTTCCGATTGCCCACTGGTGAACATGTGGTGTCCCCAGACCATGAAGCTGACGAAGGCGATCCCCAGACTGGAAAACGCAATCGCCTTGTAACCGAAGATCTTCTTGTGCGAAAACACCGAGATCGTCTCGCTGATAATTCCCATACCGGGAAGGATCATGATATAGACCGCCGGATGCGAGTAGAACCAGAAGAAATGCTGATACAGCACCGGGTCGCCCCCCATCGCCGGATCGAAAATACCGATGCCAAATAGCCGCTCAAGAATCAAGAGCACGAGAGTGATTCCCAGCACCGGTGTTGCCAAAATCTGTATTATCCCTGTCGCATAAAGTGCCCAGCAGAAAAGCGGCATGCTGAACCACGTCATCCCCGGCGCGCGAAGCTTGTGTATGGTCACGATGAAGTTGAGCCCGGTGAAGATCGACGAAAATCCAAGAATGAATACACCAAGCGTTGTCGCGATTACCGATGTCGTAGTCTGGGTGCTATAGGGGGTGTAAAATGTCCAACCGGTGTCGGCGGCGCCAGTGAAAATGGAATACATCAAGAACAACGCGCCGACCACATAGATATACCAGCTCGCCAGATTCAACCGCGGGAAAGCCACATCCTTGGCGCCCAGCAACTGTGGCAACACGAAATTGCCTAACGATGCCGGTATGGATGGGATGATAAACAGGAAGATCATCACGGCGCCGTGAAGTGTAAACAACTGATTGTAGGTTTCCGCCTTGACGAGCGCCTGATTGGGCGTCAGCAACTGAATGCGAATCATCAGCGCGAAAATGCCACCGACCAGGAAGAAGAACATGATCGCGAACAGATACATCAGCCCGATCCGCTTGTGATCGCGCGTGAGCAGCCACGATTTCCAACCCTTGGGACTGCTGAGATAATTGTACGCCGGTATGCCGTCCATTACTTGCTTCCGCTCTCCTTCAATGATTTAATATAGGCGATCAGTGCATCAATCTGCTTGTCTTTGAGTACGCCCTGAAATGTCGGCATCACTGGCTGGTAGCCAAGTGCAATTCTGGTCTGCGGATTCAGAATGGATTCACGAAGATAGTTTTCGTCCGCGATTGCCGTGCCTCCACCCTCCAGCTTGACCTGCTCACCGAATAGTCCCCGAAAAGTCGGTCCTGTGCTTGCCTTGCCGTCAACCGAGTGGCAGGTAATACACGCTTTCTGCGCATACAGTTTGGCGCCGTAATCCTCCACTGACATTCCTTCGCCGGCTCTGCTGCTCGATTCCAACCATTGCGCATACTCCCGTTCACCAACCACTCTCACTTTGCCGATCATCGACGAGTGCTTGGCGCCGCAATACTCGGTGCAGAATAGATCATACGCACCTGTGTCCGTCGCTTCAAACCATGTCATAGTATAACGATTGGGCAGCACATCCATCTTGATGCGAAAGCTCGGCACGAAAAAACTGTGAATGACGTCCTTGGATGACATCAGCAGTTTCACCGGTTTGCCCACCGGCACAACCAAATCATTAACACTGGTAGCGCCTTCGGGATAGTCGAACGACCAGAACCAGCGCTGACCCGTGACCTTGATTTCGAGCGCGTCTTTGGGGATGATATACAGCCGCAGATAGCCCTTGAATCCCCAGGCAAACACGATGAGCACGAGAATCGTCGGAATTGCCGTCCAGAGAATCTCCAAAGTGGTGCTGTGCGCGACACCGGATGTTAGTCCCGTTTTCTTGCGTCGACGAAAACGCCAGACCGAATAAACAATCGCGAAAACGACTATGGCGAAGAAGACGATTGAAGTATAGTAGATAAAATCAAACAGAGCATCGGTGCCCGGAGCGATAGTCGAATGACCGGGAGGGAGAAACAGATTACCGTTATCTTTCATCTCACCCAGTAGTCTCCGATGAAGTGTCTCGTCGCTCGTCGTCGGCTCCCACTCATCGCTTTCTTACGCATGCCGCGCCGCCGAACGACGCAGTCGTTCTCGCGCCCAGAGTGTGCCGATGATTGCGGCCAGTATTATGAGCGTCAAAGCGCCGCCAAGCCGCATGATTCTTCCCGCCATCGCCACATAGCCTTTGGCCGAAGGGTCATAATGATAACAGTACAGTATGATCCGATCGACCGCATCGGCGAGCGCCTTCGATTGACTTTCCGCGCCCACAAAGAACCGCCAGCCGTTTTCGACGCCTTTCTTGCCGAGGTTGTCGAGATATCGCGCCTTCTTGCCGGCCGCCAATTCCGCTGTCTCTGATGGATCAATACTGATCGTCAATATCTGAAACTCTTTTCCAGGTTGCCAGTCCAACGCTTTGACGGCGTCACTAACTCCATTAAGCACCATCGTGCACAACATCGGACAGGTATAGTACGCGAGCACCAGTATCACCGGCTTGCCATGATGAAAGTAATCACCCAGTTTGACTGTCTCGCCGGCGTCATTCGTGAATACCAGATCAAGTAGCACTGATTCACCCAGATGCTCAACTACATCGATATTCCTGAGTTCCGGCAGACTGTCCTGCACCACTTGCGCCTGTAATCGTCCCGCGCCCAGCAATAGCATCGCTATGGAGAGAGCGAAAGCAATACCCCGCCCGCCAGGGACTGTTGAAGAAGTCGTCCGAGAGCGCCGGCAGGAATCCTGAGGTTGTCTCATAAGTTCCTTTTCCTCACCCCTACACCCCTCTCCCAGTGGGAGAGGGGAAGGGGGTGAGGGTGTAAGCCGTTGCAACGCCATGATCTCGCTCAACATTCTCAACCATCGCGATCGCTGTTCACAGCTGTACTCCAACTTGTGGGACAACCTCTCCTTTCCTGCCGGATCATCAAGCCAGTCAAGGTCGTCAGGACGGGATTCCTGACGACGCTTCAAGAAGAGAGGTCTCTCAACAGTCACACTCGGATATGTTCCGTGAATATTTGATTGACTCGTCCGAACGTTCACTGCCGCCCCTTCTGCTGATCTCGATAAGCCTCGTCAGCCATCAATTCCATCGCGCGCGACATCGGAATTTGATACACACCTTTGACGGGATCGAGCAACTTGTATGTTGTCAGCACTTCCATTTCACGTGCCCGCAGGTCGCGCAGAGGCGCCGACTCCGGCTTCAGAACGTACTCGTGCATCATTTCTTCTTTCTTTAGCACGAAAACATCGTTGAGTATGACGGGAATCACAGCAATCACCAACACAATCGCGGCGCCAACCAAGAACGTCATGCGTACATTGATGTCCCGCTTGTCATATCCCGAATCGGCTGTTTGTTTGTCAGTCATTTCGTTCACGTGCCCGACTCCTACTGATTGACAAACTCGATTGATGCGACCAGCTTCGGATCGTTGATGGGTACGAGCGGATGCGCGCATAGACGCTTCCACACAAGCGCCAAAAACACCCCGCCGATTCCGACGACGGTCGTAAGATCCATCCACGACGGCTGAAATCCCTGCGGATGCAGGTTGGGCATAACCAGCCAGTGCAAGTCCGTCCAGTGCATCAACAGCAACCACAATCCCGCAAATGTCAACACTCGCGTACTCCTCTTCGCCGCCCTCGAGATTAGAACGAGAAACGGGACTACGAAGTGCCCGAAAACGAGGAGCAACGTGATAGCTTTCCAAGAGCCCGCCCAGCGGTGCTGAAACCAGATTGTCTCTTCAGGAATGTTGGCATACCAGATCAAGAAATACTGCGAGAATGCCATGTAAGCCCAGAAAACCGTGAACGCAAACAGCAGCTTGGCAAGATCGTGATAGTGTTCAAGTGTGATTTGCTTGACCAGCACCTGTTTACTTCTAAGATAGATCGCTATCAGCGTAACCACCGCCAACGCCGAAAGGGCTGACTCCGCAAAGTAGTATGCGCCGAAGATCGTCGAATACCAACGCGCATCCAGGGACATCAACCAATCCCACGCCGCGAACGTCAGTGTGACGGCAAGCAGTATCGCTCCCGGCGCGCTCACTTTCTTCATCTTTGCGGTCAGTGTTTCGCTGTGAGCCTGATCCTGTCGGAGCGACAACTTGTACGCCAAGAAGGCTATGACAGACCAGATTGCGAAATAGGCGAGTGTGCGCGCCAGAAAAAAGCCGCTGTTGAGAAATCCGACTTTGCCCTGCAGGAGATGATCGACCGCCACTTTGTCGGCATGACTCCACTCGTAAAGACTGCCCATTCCGAAGGCAATCGGAATGAAGAATATGAAAAGCAGCGGCAGCGCAATCATGACGTTTTCGAACAGCCGTCGCAGAACAACACTCCAACTTGCGTTCACCAAATGATGTAAAATCGTGAAAAACAACGCTCCCAGACCGACGCTGACCCAGAACGCAAACGCCACCAAGTATGAATGGAAAAACTGCCTATTATCGAAAAACAGCCCGACCCCGCTCAGTACTAATCCGGCAATACCAGCTAACAAGAGACGATATCCTGTACTTCCCGCTCCGCTGATCCTGTATGTCTGACTGTCAAATTTCATCGTCTTGCCGTTTTCTATTTGACAGTTTCCCGCAATTCAGGCGTAATGTCATTGATTGTTGCATTCTGACTTCGTTGTAACGCTCGCAAATAGGACACGATCGCCCAACGATCCGCTACCGGAACCTGATGGCGATAGGATGGCATATTACGTACACCGTTCGTGATTACGTCGAAGATATACCCGTCCGGCAAATTGCGGAGCCGGTCCTGATGATAACTCGGTGGTGGCAGATAGCCGCGCTGCACGACGATTCCTTGACCATCCCCGGTCTGTCCGTGACAGGGTGCACAGTAGATATTGAACCGTTCCTGCCCGCGTTTGAGCAACTGCATTGTCACCGGCACCGGCGTCTTCGCCAGGAGACTATCATTCTCATCCCTGCCGCGGTAATAGGCATTATCTTCCCGCAGCGAATCCGCAGCGACTGTGCCCGGCACCAGCTGACGCATTGTCGCGCCGTCGGAGAAAAACTCGCTCTCCGATTGTGCCTTGTATTTCGGTTGCTTGAACATGTTAGGATTGAGATGTATTGGCGGCTCTTCCTTGGGCTCACCCCGGAAACAACCGTCTATCAATCCGACAGCCAAAATCACGAGCGTTAGTCTTGCAACCAGTTTCAGCCAAGAGCGGTTTCTCATTCTGCCTCCACAACCTCTGTGTGACTGCTGCGGATGCTCTCCAAAAACTGCCTGGTCGCATTGATGTCAAACTTAGGGTCTTGCGCTGCAACACTGACAAAAAAACCGTCGTCGGTCACTCTAGCGAATTGCTTCGACTCAAATAATGGATGAAAAAGCTGCGGACGATTGAGAGTCAGCATGCCAAATAGAGCCGCCAGAGCCGAACTCAAGATCGTGATAGCGAACGCCACCGGCACATAGGCCTGGAAGCTGAAATATGGTTTGCCCGAGATAACCAGCGGATAGTCAACTGAAGTCATTCACCACATCATCAACGATGCGCCGGACAGCGCGCAGAATGCCACGATGCCGACAATGAATCCGAGCGGCGAGCGCTTTAGCCCCATCGCCCGATCCATACCATGAATCGGAAATGGTGAATGGCAGTCGAAGTGAGTGTATCCCGCATCACGCATCTTCTCGGCTGCACGCATCAATGTTGCCGGCGATTCGAAGGCTGCCAACATTCCCGCTGTCCTTGCGATTGGCTGACTCATACTGTTCCTCCCCCAATGGCTACCTGTTTCTGACCATCGTGTTGATGCGGGTCAGCCTGCGGCAGCACATTCTTGACCTCCGCCATCGAGATCATCGGCAGGAAGCGAATGAACAGCAGAAACAGCGTGAAGAACAATCCGAACGAGCCGATCAGGACGGCAAAATCCCATTTCGTTGGCCAGTACCAGCCCCAGCTTGAGGGGAAGAAATCTCGCGTCAATGTCAGGATGATCACAAAGCGCTCGAACCACATGCCGACGTTGATCAAGATCGAAACGACGAACATCACGACAATGTTAGTGCGAAACCGTTTGAACCAGAAAAGCTGTGGCACGATCACGTTGCAGGTGATCATCGTCCAGTACGCCCACCAGTATGGTCCAAATGCGCGATTCAAAAACGCGAAGGATTCATACGGATTGCCCGAATACCAGGCGATGAAAAACTCCGTGCCATAGGAATACCCGACCATCATGCCGGTCACCAGCATGAAGATGTTCATCCGTTCCAGATGCTTCATAGTGATGATGTCTTCCAGATGATATACTCGGCGCGCGATCAGTATCAGCGTCATCGCCATCGCGAACCCGGAGAAGATTGCACCGGCCACAAAATATGGCGGAAAGATCGTCGTATGCCAACCGGGCAGCACGCTGGTTGCAAAGTCGGTGCTGACGATACTATGTACTGATAGAACTAGTGGTGTCGAGATGCCGGCGAGAATCAGGTATGCCAATTCATAATGCTTCCATTGTCGGTTGCCTCCGTGCCAGCCGAGCGCAAATATGCCGTACAGAATTTTGCGAATGCGAGCTTTCGCGCGATCTCACAGCGTCGCCAAATCAGGAATCAGCCCAACATACCAGAACATCAGCGAACAGGCAAAATAAGTGCCGACTGCGAACGCATCCCAGAGCAGCGGGCTGCGGAAGTTCGGCCAAAGTCCCATTTGATTGGGAATCGGCATCACCCAATGTAACAACCATGCTCGCCCCACATGGATGGAGGGGAAGAGCAGTGCGCACATCACGGCGAAGATCGTCATCGCCTCGGCAAAACGGTTGATCGATGTCCGCCAGCGTTGACGGAAAAGAAAGAGAATCGCCGAAATCAGTGTGCCAGCGTGGCCGATTCCGACCCAGAAAACGAAGTTGACGATATCAAAACCCCAGCCTGACGGGATATTGTTTCCCCAGATGTCGATGCCTTCCCAGAGCAAATATCCGACCGACCCCAGAAGTACCAGCAGCAGCGACACCGCTGCTCCAAACAAGAGCAGCCAGACTTTGGTGGTTTTGGACTCGACTATCCTGCTAATCTTCTCGGTGATCGTCGAGAACTGCGGATTCCCCTCAATCAGGATTTCCTTATGTACCTTAGCTTCGACGCTCAATATGCTTCCTCAACGCTCCTCAGCCTGCGTAACTTATCCCAGTTGGGAATGCGGATTGCGTATCCGCGCCAGATATGACAGACACGGTTTGGTATTTAATTCCGCCAGTAACTCATAGTTGCGATCCTGACGTTTGGCCTGGCTAACCTTGCTTGCCGGGTCATTGATATTGCCGAATACAATCGCCTGTGTCGGACAGGCCTGCTGACACGCGATGACAATCTCACCATCGCGGACTTCGCGATTTTCCAGATTGGCCGCATTTTTTGCTCGATTGATACGCTGGATGCAGAACGTGCATTTTTCCATCACACCGCGTGAGCGCACAGTCACATCGGGATTCATTGCCATCTTCACGATTTCGGGCGTGTCTTTCGTGTAGTTGAAGAAATTGAACCGGCGAACTTTGTAGGGACAGTTGTTCGAACAATACCGCGTGCCAATACAACGGTTGTAAACCATCACGTTCAATCCTTCTTTGTCATGCACCGTCGCCGCCACCGGACAGACCTGCTCGCACGGTGCATTCTCGCAATGCTGACACATCACCGGTTGGTGCATGACCTGTGCATCATCCGCTTCGCCGGAGAAATAGCGGTCCACGCGAATCCAGTTCATCTCGCGCCCTTTGGCGACCTGCGTCTTGCCGACAATCGGGATATTGTTCTCGCTCTGGCAAGCCAGCGTACAAACGCCGCAGCCGATACAAGTGTTTAGATCAACTGTTAACCCCCACTGATATCCTTGACTGTAGTCGTGTTCGTCCCACAATGACTTCAAAGGCGGATGCTCAACCATCTCCTGCGCGAACTTCGGTTCTCTGCGATACTCTTCCAGAGTCGCCTCGCGCACGAGTGGCCTTCCTTCCATGCTGCCATGATCCTGCGCGCAAGAGATCGCATACTTGCGGCCAGTCGCAGTGATTGTTGCGCCCGTGATAAAATCACATCCCTCGAGCGTTCGCAGCGGACCGACATCGAAACCGACACCGTTCCCCACGCGGCCAGATGCTCTTCGGCCGTAGCCCAAATCAAGCGTGATCGTGCCGTCGGGCTGCCCGGGTACAAGCCACGCCGCTATTTCCAAAGTGCGTCCCTTATGCGCCAGCCGCACGATGTCGCTGTTCCTGATTCCCAGTTCCCTTGCCGTTGCCGGACTAATCGCCGCTACATTGTCCCAAGTGATCTTGGTGATTGGATCGGGGGTCTCCTGCAACCAGCCGTTGTCGGCATATCTGCCGTCGAACACAGCCGGGGAAGGCTGGAAAACAATCTCGACGGTACCTAACGGACTCGCGCTCTTTTTGATTGCTCCGGCGGAAATCTGATTGGCAATCGCGTTTTCATCGAGCGGGGGCGTGACGGTCGGCACCCGCGGGTTGACCATATCCGGTGGGGAAAAGCAGCGGGTGGCCATTGCGAGGGCACTGGTGCGCAATCCACAGATACTGATTCTCGACGATTGTACTTCGACGCTTGACGCCCGCACCGAAGAAAGGCTTTGGGACGCGCTGCACGAAGTTATGCCGGAGATGACCTGCTTTGTCGTGACTCACCGCACCAAGACCTTACGTCTAGCCGACAGGATTCTGCTGTTCGACGAGGGCAAAGTTATCGACCGAGGCAGGCACGACGAATTGATGGCACGCTCGGCCGCCTATCAGGAGCTCTATTCCCGGAGCGAACTGCAGGAACAGGTGGGAGCTGCATAAATAGAAGGGGCGAGTTGCTGACTCGCCCTTGTCAGTTGTTTGTACTTTGCCGCGCCGACAGGAACCCTTTCGTGAGAGCTTTCTCTACCACTGAAATCCTGCTAGACTTGAGCAACAGCGCAGTCTACTCGCGCTTCGAATTCTTCTCTTTCAGTTGCATGAATCGCTCAGCCTGTAGACGTGTCCTAAGATGCAGTTTTTTGTTAAAGGCATCAAACTCGCCGCTATCGTAGGACCTGTGATCAACGTCCACTAACTCGATCGACGCCTGAAGATCAGTGAGGTCATTTGGAACGGCGTGCCGTAGACGCAGAGCAATTCTGAATGTCTGCGGGTCGCTGGCTCCAAGACCAAATGGTTGCCGATAGTTCGTATCCACGACGTGTGTTTTACCCTCAGATACACAGCGACCGCCAGCGAATAACTCATCCGTTTGATAATGTTCACCCGCTATGCTCACGTGAAGAGTGGCCTTGTCAATGGCAATCTTGCGCTGACCGGCGTTCAGGCATTCCATGACAAAGGCGATGATGATAGATGGCAGAGGTTCTTTGTCTGTCGACTGCTCTCGATAAAACCGTGGTATCCATTCGTGCGTCTCCTGCGGCATTTGATCAACAACTCTGATCCGCACAGCTTGCCTCTTACCGAATTGACTCTCTCCGCCCTTCATCTGATAATCTACAACGGGGTTGTCAGCTCTCTTTGGATTCTGAGCGATATGAGTGATTCTCGTCTTGATCTCTGCTTCCAATTGCTCTTCCAAGTCACTGGAGTCACCGTACTTTCCGACTCCGAACACATTGAAATCAAACGGAATCTTCTTGCGCTTCTGAATCAGCATTATCGTTGGTTTTTGAGAAAGCGAATGCCGTATACCAAGTTCATACAGTACATTTGGGTTATAGTCCGTCAGGACAGCAACAAGCAAGTCAGCCTCAATCAGATCGTGAATAATCGAATCCACGACGTGTCCTTGAGGCGCATCCGCGCGTCGAACGCTTACACTGTCCCACTTCAGCTCTTGGACAAAGCTGTCACGGAGCCTTTTCTCGAGTATACGCTGCAGAATTCCAAAGAACCGATTCCAATATGACTCATCGTGAATCTTAGTGGTCTTCGAAAACGGCATGATTACGAAGATTTCCATACTAGTTCCCTCCTTGCAGTATATGCAACATAACATACATTATAATCTCCCTCAGTAACACGAATAACTTCGTCGCGACATAAGGGCCTCCCGGTCACTGACACTGGCGGCCCTATTGACGGCTGGCGGTCGAACTTCATGCCATTAGACGGGGGTAGAAGTAGTTGGTGGACAATGAAGCAGCCTCCGCCGCATGACTTCTAGCCTGCTAAGTTGGCCATCAAATCTGCGAAAAGAGTTTGTCAACGGCAGCTTTTTTGCTTTAATTCCCCTGGTCATAATCGAAGGTATGTCTTATGAACAGAAAACAATTTTCCGTGATGCTCGTGACGGCCATTGTGCTGCTGCTTTGCAGTCAGGCGGAGTCGGCAATCAGTCTGCGCGCCGGAGTGGCGTCGCCCTTGAGTGAGTTTAAGGATCTTGCCAAGACGGGATGGTCCGCGGATGTGCTTGCTGATGTCCGCTCGCTACCGGTTAGTGCCTTTACGATCGTCGTTGTTTTTAACACGTCGCACCTCGCCCAGCGCAAGTACGATTTCACTGTCGCTGGGGAGACCCACACCCAGAAATCGCAGGTGACCTTTACGGGTGGCGGCATCGGTCTGCGCGTCATGCCGCCGACCCCGGTCTTCAAACCGTTTGTCGAGCTTTTGGGTCGGGTATCATCCGTGCAACAGGACTTCCGGAACAATGCCGATATAGCTTCCATGGAATCAAAAACCAAACTCGGTTACGAGATCAATGCCGGCTTGCGTTACGGCGTCTCACCGGGCGTCGATTTGGAACTTGGCGGCGGTCACACTGCTTTCTCCAAGACTAAACTCAAACACAAAGACACCACAAGCGAAATCGCCCCGCGCGGTTGGCAAATCTTTGTCGGTGTCGCTCTGACGATTGGCTTGTAAGGAGCAAAATGAAAAAGAACATCATTAGTCTAAGTCTCTGTGCTCTCGCCGTACTGCTTGTTTGGTCGTGCTCCGGCGATAAGCAGCCCCAGAAATCTTCGTCTGCAAAGGCGCAGAGTGTGAGCAATGATACTGCCAAGACACAGCCACCTTTGGCTAAATCTGATCGCTATTACGTCTTGGACAGGAAACAAAAAACGATCTTCGAGATCAATCTCAACACTGACTCCGTCACCAAGCGGTTCGTTCTGGATGATGATGTTGTCGCCATCGCCTACGACATGAAAAAGGAATGGGTGTATGAAGCCGTTACAAAGCCCAAACCCGCCCTAAAGATATTCGATCCCAAGGCATCCAAGATGATTCAGAGCTTTGATTTTCCGCAGCCGCCTTCCGACATTCTATTCAATCCAATCAAGAGGGAACTCTACATTGCTTCCGAGGATTCCTCATATTTCCGGATATTCTTGCCCGACTCAATGAAGACGAAATATCACTACCCACTCTCGATAAACAACGCGCGACCCATAGGTCCGCGTGTGATGACTCCCGGACCCGCGGGCTGGATCTATACGGCCAATGGCTCCCGGGCGAGCGTCACTTTGCTTTCAACCGACGGCAACTACGCGTACCAAACGGTTATCCTCAACGGCGCCAAATCCGTTGACAATGCCGTCGCTTCCTTCGATGGCAAATCCGCTTTCTGCTGTGACAGCAAACAGGGCAAGATTTTTCGGATCGAGTTCGGTTCGGGTAAAATGCTGGCACAGAAGGAAGGCTTGGACAATCCAAGACTGGTCCAGTTCGAAGTCAACAGCCGCACGGTAGTGGTAGTGGTTGGCAAGACCAAAGTGTTAATGCTGAATCCCGACAGTTTTGCCGAAACAGGCCAAATCGATCTCTCGGACAACGGTGACGAAATCCTGTCACTGCTCATCTTGCCCAAGGCCAACTATGCCGAGTTGACGATGGACTACAAAGGAGTGACCCGTTGGCTTCGTCTCGACATTCGCACTTGGGAGCCTATGCGGATGGTTGAGCTATACTGACGGAGCTACTTCGGTGCGGTTGTTAGTTGAGCAGAGCGAGCTATATTCGCGTGGCGGCGACGGACGTCTCCGGTTCACCCGGTAACTTCTTCCTGCTAATCGCCGTCACCATCCCAGCACGATGATGACGCCTGATCCAAACGAGATACCGAAAAGAGACTGCAGATTAACCAAGGGGGTTCCGCCTGATATCTTTGAGCATGTCCCGAACCGGAGAAAGCAACCGTGGATTATCCTCTTGCTTTCTTTTGACCATCTCGTTGACGAGTACCAGGGCTGCTGAGCTGAACAGCGATAGAAATAACGCTGTCAATACAATCAGTCGTTTCTGCGGTCTCACCGCCTGCTCGGCCGGTCGGGCATGATCAAGCACCATCAATGTCGGTGTATCCCGTCGTTCCTGTAGCCGCGCCATCTCCAACTGCTGGGAAAGCAACTCGTAAGTAAGCTCCTGAATCTTGAGATTGCGTTTCAAGACGGCAAATTGCAGGCTCAGGTCGGGTACGCGAGAAAGGGGAATATCCAGAGCCGACAAGGTCGAGTCGGCCACATTGGTGGCTCCCTCTTCCATGCTTTTCAATTTGCTGCGAATTTCGCTTACTTCCATCTGCTTCTTGACCAGTTCCGGATGATTCGGATAGAGCGTCCTCTTCAGGATCTCCAGTTGAATCTCGGAATTGGTGAGTTGCGCCTTTTGTTGCGCGAGGTTGTTGATGAGCGCCTCCGATTGCAGCTCCAGCGACACGGCGCGATGGTTCTCCTGAAAATTCTTCATTGCATTCTGTGCGACGCCGAGAGCACTGTCGGTCTCTGCCAGCCGTTTCTCTAAGAAACTGCTAAACTCTTTGCCCTTCTGATTTTGCAGACGCCGGTTGAACTGGTCAAGAGTGCTGACCATCATATTCGCTATGTCGGCCGCAAGCTGTCGGTCCCTGGCGAATGCCTCCACCGTGATAATACCGTCGGAGGCAACCTTGATCTTGACGTTATCCTTGAGCATTGCCAACGCTGCCCACTCGGTCTTGGTCTTGTAGACCGACTGCAACTCTAGCGAATCAACCACTTGCTTTAGCACTGATTCTGATTCCAACATGCTGGCGTACAGATCTGAAGGTGTGGCCATAATCGGTAGCGCGAAATTGGTGACCGCAGCCGCAATGCTCCCTGCGGACAGTCCCATCAGTCCGGCCAAAGGTGATTCGCTCTCAGGTGGCAACACCGTTGCTTTGCCCGAAAACGTCCTAGGAACGAGGAAACTGATGATAGCGGCGGCAGCGGTCACGACCAGTGTATTGACTATGATGAATCGTCTTCGACTAACCAAGACACTTAAGAGACTCAACGCCCACACAGACATGTTCCTCCGGTCATTCGGTTAGCATTATACTTCGGTCATCAGGCGGTGTCAACTCAATTAACGACGCCCACCAGCGTTCACATTTGGCAGACAGCTTCGCTGATCGGCATGAAGACGCCGCGGAAATGCCCTCCGAAGCTTACGGCAAAAGCTGTTGCATCCTTCTCATCAAAGCCGCAGTCATGTCTTCCCAGATGAACTGACTTGCGACCTCACGCCCCACCTCGCGAGTCTGTGATCTCTCTGAGGACAGGAAATCTGCCACAGTCTCCACCCACCGCTGCGGTTCGTTTGGAACTGTTCGCACTACGGCGATTGGGAAATGATTCAACTCCTCAATAGGAGACGATACGGAGCCGATGCCGGCTGCAGCGTTCTCATAGAACTTGAGCGGGTTGAGACAATCAAAAAACGGATTGTTGAGATAGGGCAGTATGCCGACGTCAAATCCTTTCACGACTGACGGTACTCGTTCTTGCGGGTACGCGCCTGCAAAGTGGATATTGCGGAACTGGCGGACTTCCGAGAATGATTCTTCACAATTGATTCCCCCCACAAACACAAAACTCCACTCCGGTCGGAGCCTGGCCATGCCCTTAATCAACCCCCAATCCAGTCGTTCCGATATGTTTCCCGCATATCCGATGCGCGGACCAGGTATCCTAACGATATCCGGATGCGGCTTCACCTTCTCGTCGCAGAATTTGTTGAAAGCGTCCCGGTCGAGTCCGTTGCCGAATGGAAACGCGTTTCCATAGTACGGAGAATATCTGTCGAACAGCTTCTGTGACGTCGTCAGCAACAAATCAACCTGCGAGCGCCATTTCACTTCCAAAGCGTCAGCCCGGGGTCGCGGTCGTCCCCAGATATCATTCAGACTATCATATATCTCATATACACAGAAGCTGTCGGGAAAAAGTCTGGTTACATAGCCCTGTTGCGGATCGTAGTACCATACCAACGGCGCCTTTTCGGAAATCCCCAGCTTAGCTGCCAGATACCGATAGCTGTAACGGAGGGCCGCGACGTTCAGCCTCTCCAGCATCCCTACTTGTTGAGCGATTTGATCATGGATGAAGTACTTCGGCGAAAACAGCCGTAGGTTTTCCCCAATGTCTTTGATTTCTGCCGCGGAAAACATCTCGCCGAATCGCATCGGTTTTCTGACGAGTGTCGATAGAGGACAGAGCGGCCTATTGACTGCAACAACTGTCGAGCCGTATTCCTTGACCACCTTCGCCAAGGCCTGGACCATCGGCCGTCGCGAGAAGACTGGCCAGTCAACGGCCAGAAACACTAATATGATTTTGGGAAACGCTTTCACATCCTCGGCTAATTGCGACTCCCGCAAGATTCCGGCTGCTCGAGAATTGATAGTTGCGGCAGCGTGGAATTGCACTGAGTCCGCTTGGATACTACTGCTCGGGATGGCCTATGGCAAGAGGAATCAGACGGGCGGATTCGCGATGCCAGTGAACGCGAGAATCCGAAATGGTTGATCCGGTGGATAGCTTGTTGCAACCGCGCACACCACCGAACAGGCTCTGCCTTGCGGAATTGCCAACCTGACGCCCGGCCCGCGACGGGAAACTATCGGATTCAGACGGCAGCAATCTGAGTTTCCGGACTCTTCTTGGCCGTCGTCAGCTCCGTTACCTTCTCCAGCAATTCCTCTATGTTCAGCTTGGTGATGTGGGCGCTGGCATTGAGGAATTCGGCGCGTTTTTTCATCCCGAGATCACCGATGGATGAATATATAATGACCGGCAGATCGGTTGTCTCTTCGCGATTGCGGATTGCGCAAGTCAGTGCCAGTCCGTCCATCTGCGGCGTCTCGACGTCGGAGATTACCAGATCGAATCGCTCTCCGTCTTCGATGTGTTTCAGCGCCTCCCGTCCATTCTTGGCCGCGACTACTTCAAATCCGTACTCGGTAAGCTCTACCGTCAGCATATCCCGCACCGATTGCGAGTCCTCCGAAATCAATATCCGTTTGCCGGTTGGCGTGTGGCTCAGGCCTTTCATTTTGTCGAGTTCTTTGGATCGCAGATTGGGGCTAAGACCGAGGATGATCGTTTCATAATCCAGAAGCTGGATCATTCGCGTCTCACTCGGTTTCACAATCCCGATTACGTATTTGTGATCAAATGCGGTCAGCACTGCGTCCGCGTCGATGACGTCTTCCCAACGAAAATGATGTATCCAGTCAATGTGGTCGACAAAAAACGCATTGAGCATACCGAAGAATTCGGTGATGATCACTTTCTTATGCGCCAGGTGTTCGGCATCCGGCAGACCGAGAAACGCCATCAGGTCAATCACCGGCACGACATTTTCGCGGTCGCGGAACACGCCCACGACATACTCCGGCGAGTTGGGTGTACCGGTCAAAAGCGGTAGGTCATTGACGATCCGTTTAACTTTGAGAATGTTAATCCCAAACGACCGGCTTCCCAGGCGGTATTCCAGAATGCGCACTTCGTTTGATCCTGACTTCAGATATGATTCGGCTTCGAGTCTCATGTATCCTTTCCTCCCCGAACGACCGACACCGAGAAACAACTCTCTCCGGTCTCAGTCTGAAATGCTTTGATCTCGCCATGCATCGCGGTCACCGCTAATTTGCAGAAGTACAGCCCCAAGCCGGCGCCGCGGTGTCCGCCATTCTTGCGATTATGGACCTGCTTGAATTTCTCGAATAGCTCACTGGGATTGACGTCACCGAATCCTTCGCCACCGTTGGTGACGTTGATCGCGATCATCTCCCGACGGTCGGAGACCGTCAATTGTATGTTGCCACCGCTATCGCTGTGCCTGATTGCGTTAAACAGCAGATTGTCAAGAACGCGAGTCAGCAGCCCACGATCAGCTCTGACACTCAATCGACGATCGCAATCGTTCACCGCGACTGTCACCTCCTGTTCTGCGGCCGCGATTCGCACCAAATCCACGCACTCGTCAATCACTTCGCTCACTGGGAAATCTTTCCAGTCTACTTTCTGTAAACCCTGCTCTAACCGACTGACCTTGAGCAGATCACTGACGATCAACCGCACTCGGTTCATCGCCGTGTGTGTTGATTGCAGTAGTTGCGCGTGCAGGTCGCGGTTCAGGTCAAAACGCCGCTGATCCAGAAGGCGAAGCAGCGTTTGCATGGCCGCCAGCGGTCCTTCCAAGTCATGAATAAGATAAAGAACCAAGCTCTCATAGTCCTCGCCCGTGGTCATGCTCAGCAGCTCTGATTGCCCCGATTTTGCCAGAGTGGTGTCGATCATTATCTCCTTTCCCCTCTGTCTCCTATCTCAAAGTGCCTGTGGCGACACAATCCGAGACGTTCTACTGATATATCGGCAAAGCCCTCGGCTCTCGTCACCTTCTCCGCCAATAAGCCTGCCGATCTCAGTTCTCTTCTATCGCTTATCGCTGTGTCCGTTTCATTATGAACCCGACAGAATCCCTCGCCAACAGCCGTGTTTTGAGTAAATATCTCCCCCTTCCGTTCGGTTTGTCGCCGTTGGAAGCCACCTGCGACCACAATTTCGCGCCTTCCCAATAACTTTCTGTTTGCTTATTTACAAAGTTAGTGGTTTTGTTTGTGGTAGCCGTTTCGTATCTTTGCGACAGAAAAGCGGTTCAATTACTCGGAGAGTAAGGAAATTGGAGGTATGATGAAAGTCAACATCACGGAACAAAACGGCGTTGCGATTATTGCCATTCAAGGCAAAATGATGGGCGGTCCCGATACGGGCGAATTAGATGAAAAACTCTATGCGCTGCTTGGCAAAGGCACCAAGATGGCCATCGTGAATTTGGCCGGTTGCGAATGGATCAATTCCTCCGGCCTGTCAATCCTCATTCATCACTACAAGAAGTTTCGCGATGCCGGTGGTGAGCTAAAATTGGCAAATCTGACCGACAAGATCGAACGGATTATGATCATTTCCCGTCTTACGGAAGTGTTCAAAGTCTATGATTCGGTAGATGCGGCACTGAAGGACAATTAGCAACAGAGCGGGACTATCTCGAGGGGTATCTGCGCATGCCTAACTTCACTCGCATTGATCAACTCGGCGCTCGATCGACATCCGATCGCTGGTGCCGGTACGGAGCCAAGTGCTCTCTTGGATTGCTGGTCATGGTCTGGTTGCTCTTGACCGCACCCGGATTTGCCTACAAGTACGACCTTTTCGCGCTTGCTGACTCCATCAAGAATACTCAGGTTGATCTTTCCCGGCAAGCCGATGTCAAGAACCTGATTATCGAGCGAGGCGGAGCTCGTTTCGTCCTCGGATCCGGCACGCTTACCCTGACTCGCCCAGTCTTCGGTCGGGTGATTGCGGCAGTTTTCGTAGGCAAAGGACAGTTTACTCTGGTGCCTCCCAACTCTGCTGAGAAGTTTATGCTCTCCAAACTCTGTAAGGACTCGGTGGCAGCCTGGGACTTCAAAGAGTTGGTCTTCTTTGCAACTGACAGTCTCATAGAAAACCTCGAGCAGCAGTACACTTTCCGCGACCTCAAACAGGTTGGCTCGCAGCAGAACTTACTCAATAGCTTTGGTGAATACGTTGAAAGCGAATTTGAGGAAACCTTCTCTGCGCATATTCTGCCTGAGTTGCTGCAAAGCCGTTCGGCCGGGAGCTTCCGCGCGCGCTTCAAGGCTCCTTGTGGTAACCTGATTTTCATCTACGACCCCAAGGAAGTTGAGGAAGTCAGTCTCTACAAACACACACAAACCGCCGGCGGCGCCTTCCCCGAACTGATCTCAAGTTTCCATTCGCCCGAGCAATATCAGCAGTCACAGTGGGGTCCTGACCATGAGAACAAGGACGCAATCGACAGCTTGGAATACGACATCAACGGCAAAATCTGGCAGTCGGCCAAGACCGATCTTCAGATCAAGCTGTCGTTTCTGCCTAATCAGGATGATTTGCAGTCCCTGCGCTTCACGATTTTCCCTGACCTGATGGAGGAGAGCATTCGCATCACTGACGAGAATGGCGACTCGCTCTTCTGGCAAAAAATGAAGGAAGAGAGTGGCATTACCGTCTATTTCCCGCAACCGCTGACCAAAGGGACGCGCCATTCAATCCAGTTCAATTACAGTTCCAAGGGCATGCTCTACAAGACACCCTGGGGCAATAATGATTTGGTTAGCTCGACAACCTGGTATCCTAACTACGGGTACCTCAAGCGCTGCAAGTTCAGACTCACTTATGCCTGTCCCGAGCAATACACCTTCCTATCGGTGGGGAAGAAGCTCTCCGAAAAAATCGAGGACGGATTTAAGATCACTTCCTGGGACATGTCTGATTTCCCGGTCGCCTGGATCTCTTACAACTACGGCGCTTTCAAGTGTGATTCTACCAATACTCCGGACGGTATTCCGGTTGAAGTCTATCGCAGCAAAGATCATCTCGCGGGGTCCGGCGGGATGCTCGACATTGTTCTGCTGGACATCAAGCAGTCGACGGCACTCTTCTCGATGGAACTGACTCACTATCCATTTCCAAAGCTGCTGGCAACGGAAATTCCGTCCGGGCACGGCCAGGGGATGCCGGGATTTCTGCATTTGGCTTGGAGCACATTCGAGTCGCAGTTGATTCCTTATGACGATGCTTTCCGCGCTCACGAAGTCGCCCATCAGTGGTGGGGACATCTGGTAGGCTGGCAAAGCTACCATGACCAATGGCTCTCCGAGGGTTTTGCCGAATACATGGGCGCGTGGTATGTCCAGCGCAAGTATATGAACAGCGAACAATATCGGGGCAAGTTCTTTGAATTGATGGACCGCTGGCGCGAAGACATTCTGCAGTCCGGCGGGTATAATAAAGGTACCGAGGCTGGCCCGATCTGGATGGGCGTGCGTTTGGCATCGTCGAAATCGGAAGACTACACGACGCTGGTCTACAGCAAGGGTGCGTACGTTCTCTATATGCTGCGCATGATGATGTTCGATTTCAATAAGAAAGACGATTCCAAGTTTAACGCCATACTCAAGGATTTCCTCGAGCAATACAGTTGGAAAGAAGCTTCGACACCCGATTTCGTCCGCGTTGCCGAAAAACATTACGGCGGCAAACTTGACTGGTTCTTTGACGAGTGGATTTACGGCAACCAGGTTCCGACTTACCGGTGGTCAGCAACAACAACACAGGAACCCGACGGCCGCTATGTCGTGAACGTTGATGTTCAAACCGATGGCGTTTCGCCGACCTTTCGGATGTTGGTGCCGTTCACGGTTCTTATGGAAGGCGACTATCACACGACCGTCCGTCTCGACATCGATGCGATAACGAAACGTATCACGCTGCCGAAGGTTCCTTACAAGCCGACTAAGTTCATATTCAACCCGTACAAATCCGTGCTCTGTAAGGACATCAAACTCTAACTTTATTGCTATCGAGCCGATTCTGATGAGCGACAGCCGCGAGCGGTCTTCCGCTTGCCATATTAATGGCTCTACTCACGCGGACTCTGTTGACATTGTTTCACAAGAACATCTCTCTCGCTGAATGAGGGACTCTCCGCAGGGGCGCACGGCAGTGCGCCCGCGGTTTGCGTCGCGGGCGGCGTACGTCCTGAGGTTGTCCCACAAGCATGATCCTGGTGGATGGAAGAAGGATTTTCTGTAGGGGCGACCCTCGCGGTCGCCCAATACTCTTTATTCCACCCAATGTTCATGCTGGTCGCCGCAAGGGCGACCCCTACACAGTCCACGTCACACTTGCTCTGTATGCCCAAAGTCTAACTTATGGGACGACCTCTCCTCGTGCGCCGCGAGGTATCACCCCCCTCCACTTTTTTGTAACACTCTCTTGACGCCCGTCGTATACTATTTCAATTGATATCCGTACCATCTCATAACATGGGAACTGCAATGATTGAAGCAAGAGAACTATGCAAAAACTTCAAAGACAGAAAACGCGGAGTGGTCAAAGCTGTGGACCACGTATCGTTCAACTGCAAAGCTGGCGAAGTCTATGGTCTGCTTGGCCCCAACGGCGCCGGTAAGACCACGACCCTGCGCATTTTGTCCACGGCTTTAAAGCCAACCTCTGGCACTGCTATCATTAACGGTACCGATGTCACTGTCGACTCTCAGAAAGTGCGCTCCCAGATCGGTTTTCTGTCCGGTAATACCGGCTTATACGGCCGTCTTACGGCCCGCGAGATGGTGGCCTACTTCGGCAATCTCTATGGAATGGAAAAGCAAGCCATCCGCCGCCGCACCGACGAACTGTTTGACCTGCTCGACATGAGGAACTTCGCCGATTCCCGCAACGAGAAGCTCTCGAGCGGCATGAAACAGAAGGTCTCAATTGTCCGCTCGGTGTTGCACGATCCGCCGGTCATGGTCTTTGACGAACCGACCAGCGGCTTGGATGTCATGAGTTCTCGCACCATCGTCGATTTCATCAAACATTGCCGCGATTCCGGTAAGTGCGTGATTTTCTCAACGCACATCATGTCGGAAGCCATGCGCTTGTGTGACCGGGTGGCGATCATTCATAACGGCCGCATCTATCGCGAGGGCACGGTCAACGACCTCTTGCAGGCGACCGGCCAGAACAACCTTGAAGATGCTTTCATCAAGATCGTGGGAGAGTGAACTATGCAGATGCGAAATATCGGAACCATTTTCCGCAAGGAAGTCAAGGACACAATCCGAGATCGCCGCACGATGCTCTTTGCCTTTGTCATGCCGATCGTCGCGATGCCTCTGTTGATGACGGTCATCTTCAAAATACAGATGGCCGCCGTCCAGAAGATCGAGGGGAAGCGCTCGGAAATCGTCATTCAGAATATCGCTCAGCTTCCGCCGGAGCTGCGAGACTCTCTTATGACCGATACCACGTTTCAGATCAAGACCGAAGCCGATTTCGCCGGCAAAACCCTTATGGATGAACTCAAACTGAAGGCATTTCAGGCGCTTGTCGTCGTGCCTGACAATTTCGCTAAAGCCATCGAACTCGAATCGCCAACCGACATCGAAATCTATTACGACCGCGCCGAGGAAGTATCCGCCGTCGCCTACAACAAACTCGAGGAAGTCATGTCGCGCTACCGCGATCGGGTCTGTATGTCGCGCGTGGTGAAGCGCCAGATTTCGGAAGACGTGCTTAAACCCTTTGAAGTCAAGGGCAACAATGTTGCTTCAGCCAAGAAACTGGCGGGAAAGATGCTTGGCGGAATCATACCCTATTTCTTGATTCTCACCTGCTTCCTCGGAGCTATGTCACCCGCGATCGACCTTGGGGCAGGGGAGAAAGAACGCGGCACAATAGAAACCCTTATGGTCGCCCCTGCAACTCGCGGCGAATTTGTTCTCGGCAAGTATGCGGTTGTAGTATTGACCGGAATCTCATCGGGTCTCTTGTCGATAGCGAGCATGATGGGCTTTTTCAAGTACATGGCCAATGACGCGGCAATGCAGCAGATGAAAGCAATGCTGAACATACAGCTTGACATCCAGACTTTGCTTCTGATCTTCGCGGTGATAATTCCCGTCGCCGGCATCTTCGCGGCGATACTCCTGTCGCTATCGATCTTCGCCAAATCGGCCAAAGAAGCGCAGGGCTACGTTGGTTTCCTCAATATTTTCCTTGTCCTGCCCGCCTTTGCCGCTATGGTACCCGGCGTGGAACTGAATTATCAGATGGCGCTCATTCCGATTGTCAACATTGCCTTGATAATCAAGAATGCGATTGCCGGTACAATCGAATGGAATTACGTGATCACCGCCTTCGTGTCGCTGTTTGCGCTCGCGGCTCTCGCACTATATTTCGCCAAACGCTGGTTCGAACGCGAGGAAGTGCTGTTTAGAATGTAGCGCCACCCCTTGTACATTGCGCTTAACCATTATGGGCGGACCTCGTGTCCGCCCTTTGTTTCTTCGGCGCCTCTTCGGGCGTCGTCAGGAATCCTTTCTTGACGACCTTGACAGGCTTGATGATCCGGCAGGAAAGGATTCCTGACGGCGCTTTCGAATGGCTTTTTCAACAGTCCCTCCTGGTGAAGGACAGAGTGGCCAGACTTGCCAATCAGGCCGGTGCAAGTATATTGCGTCTGTATGCCGATTATGCCGCCGATAACCGCTTCCACTGAACGCCAGGGTTTTGCCCACCTCCTCCGCGCGCTCCGCCACCGTAACTACCGACTTTTTGTCACCGGCCAGAGTTTTTCTCTCATCGGTACTTGGATGCAGTCGATAGCTCTCAACTGGCTAATCTACCGTCTTACCGGGTCGGCCTTTCTGCTCGGCGTAGTCGGCTTTACGAATCAAATACCTGTGACCATCTTTGCGCCGTTGGCGGGTGTCTTTGCCGATCGCTGGAACTTGCACCGCACGATCATCATCACACAGACTCTGGCCTTGATTCAGGCGTTCTTGCTGGCGGCACTGGTTTTCACTCAGACAGTTCAGGTCTGGCAGATCATCACGCTCAGTCTTATGCTGGGCTTCATCAACGCCTTTGACACTCCCAGTCGTCAGTCGTTTATTGTCCAAATGGTGGATGACAAACGCGACCTCAGCAACGCTATAGCTCTCAATTCCACCATGGTTAATGCCGCGCGCCTGATCGGCCCGTCGATTGCGGGAGTGCTGATCGCCTGGGTAGGAGAGGGGGCTTGTTTCCTCGTCAATGGCTTCAGCTACATGGCGGTGATTATTGCTCTGCTGGCGATGCGCATTGTGCCCAGGCCAAGCGCTGGTAATGGCGGCCACGTCATCAGTAATCTCAAGGAAGGTTTACGCTATGCCTTCGCGACACCGCCAATACGGTCGCTGCTGCTGCTGATGGCGGCGGTCAGTATCATCGGGCTGCCATACCCGTCGCTGCTGCCGATCTTCGCCAAAGACATCCTGCACGGCGGTCCGCACACGCTCGGTTTCCTGATGGGAGCTACCGGAGTCGGTGCGCTCTGTGGCGCGATCTACCTCGCTTCCCGACGTAACGTCATCGGCCTCGACAGAGTGCTGTCGTTGGCTGCCGGACTGCTTGGCATCGGACTCATTTTCTTCTCGCTGTCTCGCGTCTTCTGGTTGTCACTCGGCATGATGTTTTTCATCGGCCTCGGCATGATGACACAGGTTGCCTCGACCAATACACTTCTGCAGACCATCGTCGATGATGACAAGCGCGGTCGCGTCATCAGCTTGTTCATCCTGTCGTTTATGGGGATGGTCCCTCTGGGGACACTGATCGCCGGTTCTATTGCCAGCGCCATCGGTGCACCGTTGACTTTGGCGATTAATGGCGCGGTTTGTATTGTCGCCTGCCTGATCTTCATCATCCAACTCCCCAAATGGCGCAGACAAGTCCACCCGATCTACGCTGCCAAAGGTATCCTCCCACGTTCCGTCTCCGTAGAATAGTGCCGTATGCCAAGACCACTCGGGGGCTTTACCCTCCCCTGGACAAACAACCGCCGCAGTAGGTTAGGCATTCTTGCCTGACCAAATGACTACTGGTCGGTGTTCCGAGAAACCCGACACTCCTCTTAATGTGATTGCCTCCTTTTCAGACATGCCGTAGCTTGGTGCAAAGTTGAAGGAGTTGCTTCATGGACATTGACTGGAAATCAATTATTTGGCGGCAGTTTGGGGCTGCCATTGACATGCTTGAGAATGCGCTGATCGCCTGTCCTGATGAGTTGTGGGCGAAATCGGCGAAATCGGGAGACTCATTCACCGCGCGTTGGTATGAATACTGGTATCTTGTCTATCACACCCTCTTCTGGCTAGACTTCTATCTGTCTGAAACGCAGGAGGGATTTGCGCCCCCGGCTCCGTTCGGGCTGGAGGAGTTGGATCCCAAAGGAGCGTTTCCGCCAAGAGTGTACAGGAAGGAGGAACTTCGCACTTATCTCGAGTATGCTCGCGAGAAATGCCGAACGAGGATTGCCGCGCTGACTGAAGAAACGGCGCAGCAGCGTTATCGGTCCAGATGGATGGACTTCACCACCGTGGAGTTGCTGCTATACAACATGCGGCACGTGCAACATCACACCGCACAGCTCAACACGATACTCAGGCAGACGGTCGATTCGGCTCCGGGATGGGTTGGTGTGACGAAGCGCAAACTTGAGGGGGAGTAGGTAGTGGCTCGACGGGTGGTAGGTTAGGCATTCTTGCCTGACCGAGGGTGGTAGGTTAAGCATTTCTGCCTGACCAAAACCCCGTAGGTCGGTGTTCTCACTCTGCTGTGGGGTGCCGGGTGCCCTATTCTCTTTTCAGCAGGCTTCTTTCGAACAGGTCAACATCCTCACGATACCGGCGGGCGATTTCCGATGAAGCCGGATTAGTGTAGATTTCTGATTGCGGATGTTCGATCAACGACGCTATAGCTACACCAACCTCTTCAGCCGTCTGCGCGTTTTGCGGACTGGCGGCGCTACCCGGTCGCCTCGGAGAAGCGCCACCAAGAGCATTCTTGCCGAAATCGGTCAGCACCATACCGGGCATCACCAGCGAAACGTGAATGTTAGGGTATTGCTCCTGAAGATCCATGCGTAGATTTGCGGTCAGAACGTTGAGCGCGGCTTTGGCGGCGCTGTAGACTGATCTGATCGTCGCCAGCGGCACTCTTCCTAAGAAGGACGATACGTTGATAACGTGCCCTTTGCTTTCTTGCTGGAAGTACGGCACGATTGCCTGCATTCCATAGAGAGCCGACTTCAAATTGACGCTAATCATCTGGTCAACGTCGTCCTCGGTGAGTTCAAGCACCGGTCTGGAGATTCCGCGACCGGCGTTATTGATCCAAACATCAACTCGCCCGAAAGCCTCAAGCGCCGTATCTTTGAGACGCTGCACGTCGGCGCGACGGGTGACATCGACCACGACCGAAACAGCATCACTTCCCGCGTGTTTTGCAGCCTCTTTGAGTTCATTTTCTCTGCGGGCCGCCAAGACAACCTGATGTCCCTGGGTTCCCAGCAACCGAGCGGTTGCGGCGCCAATACCACTGCTGGCTCCGGTGATCACGACAACTCTTCTTTCCATAACTCCTCGCTTCACTTCAAGAACTTAAGAAGCTACGTATTCTCGCCGGTCTTGGGAAGTGGAAATCTGCGGTACGGTTTAGTCAGTGTGCCCGCCAGCCGTCCTCGTCTGGCGGGCGGTCGCGACGGGCGAAGACGACTCCCGGGTACAGTCATTTTTCCCCTTGACATCACGCACTTTTTCGAGCTTACTATCAACAGAATTGAATGGTTGAAAGGCATGGTGGGTGTATGGGGGGAGTGGTTGAAGCAGGATTGGTCTTGTAGGAAGCAGGCTACAGGAAGCTGTGGTTACCGGCCGCGGAGAGAACCCTGAATGGATTCGAAGCAGAAGTGGTTTGTGAGTTATTTCGGCCTGAACGATGTCCATCAGTTCATAAGAACCAAAAGTGACGCCGAGTTCAGACAGTCGAAAATCCACGAGTTGTATGTGACCTGGGTAGTCGCGCGTTTTCTTCAGTGGCAGAAGAAGAGTGAGCACCTGATTGGATTTCCGTTGTCTCAAAGCTGCCAAAATCTGCCCCTTCCGGACCTCCTGAACAGCAGTCTCATCATAAACAACGAAAATTTCGACACAGTGATTGTCGACAGACGATACCCAGAGGTTCCTGCCATGGTGCAGATAAAACGATATATGCGCGTTTCTGATCCCAACACTGATCGATTTTTCGAATGGCTATGCAAGATGGTTGATTTGAAATACAACAGGGCACCCGAAGTTAGTTTAGTTGTCGACTTGCAACAGGATCTGAAATTGAACCTGCAGAGGCTCGCGGATCTCCTAAAAGGTAGAGAGTTTGGAGTAGGTAGCATCACAGCGCTATGCTATACACGGCAAAAGGAAAAGGTATTCCTATTTTCCATCTACCCTCGCTTCAGTGGGGAACTCTGGTACCCTGCTCCCTAGCCCGGTAAGACATGCTTCGCCGTGAGATTGCAGATCACGCGATTCCCCCCAATTTTCCCCTACCCGGTACCCCACAGCTTGCTGTGGGTTGATAGCATGATGTAACCCCCCCCAATTTTCCCCTACCCTCAACAGCCGCCGTTGGTTATCCTCTTCCCATGACACGCACGCTGATATACGATACTTCGCAACTGGTAACGTGCGGGCAGAGTGGCCCGGACGTTCGTCCGGGTTCCCCCAAGATCGGCGACAATTTCCGTCGACTGGAGCTGATCAAGCAGGGCGCGATGGTGGTCAAGGATGAACGCATCGAATGGGTCGGCCCGGAATCAGAAATCAGTTCGCAGTATCCCGACCGCCGATTTGACATCACTGTTGCTGCGAAAGGGGGTGTCGTCACTCCCGGCTTGGTCGATCCCCACACGCATCCGATCTTTGCCGCCACCCGCGAACATGAATTCTATCTGCGCAATTCCGGCAAATCATATATGGAAATCGCCGCTGCCGGCGGTGGCATTCGCAACTCGGTGCGCAAGACACGCGCTGCAAGCTTTGATCAACTCTGTCAGAATGCCGTCAGGTTTCTCGATCAGATGCTGAAATCGGGGACTACCACAATCGAAGCCAAATCGGGTTATGGCCTGTCAACTGCGGCGGAACTCAAGTCGCTGGAGGTCATCCACTGGCTTAATGACAATCATTCCATCGACCTGATTCCGACATTTATGGGCGCGCATGAATTTCCCGATGAATACCGCGACAACCGCGAAGGCTACGTCCGGCTGCTGATTGACGAAATGATTCCGGAAGTTGCTCACAGCAAGCTCGCCGTCTTCTGCGACATCTTCACCGAGGCCGGTGTTTTTGATCTCGATCAGTCGCGTCGCATTATGACAGCTGCAAAAGGGCACGGTCTCAAGTTGCGTTTCCATGCGGAAGAGCTGAAATCCATCGGTGGCGCCGAATTGGCCGCCGAAATGGGGGCCATCAGCGCCGATCATCTGGTTCATATCACCGATACCGGCATTGCGAAAATGGCTGCAGCGGGCACGATTGCTATCCTGCTTCCGGCAACCACATTCTTCCTTGGCCACAAGGAATATGCTCCCGCGCGCAAGATGATCGACCAGGGCGTTGCGGTTGCGCTGGCGACCGACTTTAATCCCGGCTCATCCTGCACTACCTCGCTCCCCGCTGTCATGACCATTGCGGCCATCTATCTCAAAATAACTGCCGAGGAAATCTTCAATGCCGTGACCTTCAATTCGGCCTGCAGTCTCGGCTTGCAGAAAGAAATCGGTTCGCTGCAACCGGGAAAATTGGCCGATTTCGTAATCTGGGATGTAGAAAACTACGAACAGATTCCGTACCTTTTTGCACAAAACCCGGTCAGGAGCGTCTTTAAGCGAGGGAGACAAGTTGCATGAAAGCTGTCGGCGCAATTTGCCTGGCGCTTTTGGTTGCCGGATGCGGCGTTTATTCGTTTTCCAGTTCATCGCTGGGGGGCGTCAAGACTGTGGCGGTTCCGCAGTTCGAGAACAAGACGGTGGAGTACGGAATACAGGAAGATTTGACGGCCAAAGTGATTGATCGATTTATTGCCGACAATGCGCTGAAAGTCGTGGCGCTTGCCGATGCTGATGCCGTCCTGCGCGGGGAAATCGTCAAGTATGAGCGCGTCGCCTACACCTATGACAAAAGCGACAACGTCAGCGAATACAAAGTCAATATTTACGTGAACTTCACGCTGGCGCGTAAAGGCGGCAAATCGCTGCTCGAAAAAAGCAATATGCTCGGGTTTGGCGTGTACAATGCCGCCGAGCAGACCGAGGATGACGGCAAACAGGCGGCTATTGATAAACTCGCCCGCGATATTGTCGATGAAACTACCAAAACCTGGTAGGCGCTATTGCGCAAATCGCGTATAAGTTGTAGAATACGGTGTCAAGCATAGACATGAGGTTATAAATGAAATCAGTCAAGACCATTCTCTGCTTTGTTCTCGTTCTCGCCTTGTCGGCATCGCTGTTCGCCGGTAAGGCCAAGACCGGTACTACGGCCTATCCCTTCCTGAAAATCGGTGTCGGCGCCAAATCTCTGTCAATGGGCGGAGCATTCGTCGGATTGGCGGATGATGAATCAGCCGTTTACTACAATCCGGCTGGAATCATTGGCTTCCAACAAAAAGCGATTTCTGGATCATACATGAATTACATTGCCGACATTCAATCGGGCAATCTGATTGCCATTCTGCCAAAATCAGCTCCCGCACCTGCGGACGCGGAAGGTTTGGGCGAGGAGCCGGTCTTTCACGACGCTCAGTCGGCGTTGGCCTTTTCGGTGGTTTACCTTAACTATGGCAAAATCGACGAGACCAATCTCGAGGGGGACATCATCGGTGACTTTGGCGGGTCGGACATGGCGATTGGAGCTACCTATGCTCGCAAGCTCTCACCGCAACTGGCTTGTGGCGGGACGGCCAAGTTCATCTATCAGAAGATAGACCAATACTCTTCCACCGGTCTGGCGGTGGACGCCGGTCTGCTCTATCGGCTTCGAGACGGCAGAACGAACCTCGGTCTATCCGCTTCGAACCTTGGTGTTCAGCTTTCCGGTCTGTCACCCGAACATAAAGACCCACTGCCGATTATCGTGCGTGGCGGTGTTTCGCACCGTACGAGGGAATTACCACTGACGGTGGCACTTGAAGCGGTCTATCCTACTGACAATGACATTTATGGTTCAATTGGGTTGGAGATCCATCCCAACATTCCCATAGCCTTGCGGGCCGGCTATTCCAGTTATGGTCAGAACTATAAGACCGGTGGCAGCAGAGACAACACCGCCGGATTCTCCTTTGGCGTCGGGTTCAAACCGGCCAAGGTCGCAATTGATTACGCCTTTTTGCCCTATGCTGATCTCGGCTCGCTTCACCGTGTTGGCTTTGCCTATAGGTGGTAGAAGATGAAGCGTCCCTTGTGCTTCACGCTGCTGCTGTTGTCTTGCTGCTTGCTTGGGCTCACCTGCGGCAAATCGGTGCCGTCGCCCCGCGAGCGCGTCCTGGACTTTGTCCGCTTGATCCAGGCCGACTCCCTGCCTGACATTCTGCCTTTTATCGACGCAGACTCGGTTGCCACCTATGAATACGCCGGCGCCAGATATGATTCTCTCTCCTTGCAGGAGAAGAAAAACCGCCTGATTGATGGTTTCCTTAGGGATGGCGAGTATCGTAGGGTATGGAGCCGCTCGCAGATTGTCGTCAACGAAGAGAGCTTCGTGGACGACACCACTGCCACCGTCGAGATCTCGTTCATCGATCGTGCCACGCGTATTCAATACTACAGCCAGATGGGACTCAAGAAGCGCCCCTCCAACTGGGTAATCTGCAGTTTCAAAGTCAACTGATCGAAGCCCGATTTTTGCACCGCGGACGCACAACATTTTTCCAAAACCGCATTAGATGAGTCATCAATTCACACGTCATTTATAGTGGGCGGTTCCGATCTGAGTGTCGCATTCGGGCCGTTTTCGCAAGCGCATGCACAATGTGGCTTTGTCGTAATTCAAATATGGCCTAAGGCAAAAAAATTCTTGCGCATCCCCGCGACATTTTGTATGGTGCGATTTGTTGTTTTTGAGAAAGATAGCTGTTCTGATAATATAGTCACGGAGGAGATAATGTCGGTTGGGAAATCGCTTGTTGCCCTAATGGCAATCTGTTATCTGGCAATTCTCATAATCGGGTGTACCGGTGACCAAGGTCCAGTTGGTCCTCCAGGATTTCCGGGCACGGAAGGGCCCCCAGGTCAAAACCAGGTCGTCAGTCCGGTCGCTGACCGCACCTTTGGTATTCTCATTGCCAATTCCACGGCATCTGATTTTGTCGGCGCCGCGAAGGTCATGTTGACCTCGGATATAAGCTCCGTCCCCGGTTCCGATCGGGTCGTTGCTCGACGTTTGGACAAGGCGCCAGTCATCGATGGTATCGACGGTGGTGACGCCGAATGGGGCGGTGCCGCCGCATCCACGATTACGCTGGATTCAATAGCCGGCAAGTACAACGGTATTACGTCGGCTCGCATGCGTGCAGCTTATGACCGGCAGTATGTGTACATGCAAATTAAGTGGACGGAAGTCGCCATCGAGAGCTTTGCTCCGACCAAGGATATCAACAAGCTCATGTGGTCCTACGACAGCGCCAGTACTCCCGCGTGGGTTCGCACCGGTGGTGAAGACATGCTCTGCTTGGGCTGGCAATTGACCACCATTACCGGCTGGAGCGCTGACGGTATCAAATCGATCTTTGACGGCTCTGTCTTCCGCACACCGGCTTCCGGAGAGATAGCTGACCTGTGGGTCTGGCAGTCGACGGAAACCTATTACTCGGGCTTTTTGGGCGACAAGGTCGTGAGATACGCAGACGCCGCTGGCGATGCTTCGCAGTTTGATGCGGGTACCTTACCGGCCTTTACGCTTGAGAACCCTGCTTCCAGCAGCAATGAGCCGACCTACATGAGATCCGGTTCGCCGGTGGATGGCACCTCATATCCGCTGAATAGCTATGAGTTCACGAAATTCGACGCACTGAAGAAGTGGAAAAACCATGCCACGATACCTGGATATATCTCGTTCATTCCCTCCGGTTCGACTGCTGATGTGCGGTCAACCGCCACCTATGATAACGGTACCTGGACCGTCGAGCTTCGTCGGCTGAGACAGACCGGCAATGGCGACGACACGGTTTTGTGAACAATGTCGCTTTTGGATGAGAGACGTTTATGATTTTGACTATAGTTTTCCGGTCTTGGAAATATTAGGGAGGAATTAATGCGTAAGTGGAGTTTCATCCTCTTTTGTTTAACAGCGCTGGCTGGCCTGATCGTGTTGGTCGGGTGTGAGGGGGACACCGGGCTGACAGGTGGTAAGGGGTCAAAAGGTCGCCGGGGAACTGCCGGCTATGACCCCGATCGGCTGCCGCCGGCAGATCGTGTATTTGCTTTTGCGGTCACTAATGCTACCGAAAATGCAATCAGTGGGAAAAGGCAGCTTTACTTGACCTTCGATTCCACTGCCAAGGCGACAAAGGACACCGTCGTTGCCGGCAGAATCTCCGTGCCCCCGTTGATCGATGGGCTTGAGGGTGAGGAAGACTGGGGACCACAAAAGTCCAAGATGCCTCTGAGCTTTCTCAATCCTGATCCCGACGCCGTGGACTGCCAGCTGAAGAACGGAATCGTCCGAGTGGCTTATGACGACGACAACATCTATTTCCAGTTCCAATGGCAAGAGCAAGCCGTCGAGGCTACAATAGATGGCAAAAAAGTGGAAGTGGCATCGGTCGGCGAATCGAGAGAACTTAGCGAATTGACCTTCAAGTACAGGACGGGTCTGGACACCACGAGGGTGCAGCGGTATTCCTGCAAGCCTGATTCCGCTGATTTCGTTCTGGACACGAGTTACACCTTCGTGCGTGTGACCTACAATTCGACATGCATCACCCCTGCTGAGCCTTGTTCATGCTACGATCTGCGTACTCGGCCCGATACCTCCTATCTCTGGGTTAAACGAACCGGCACCGGTGAGGATAAGGTGGTTGTCTTCTTCCCGGATGAAGGTTCAACAGGATGGCAGGATGTCGCGTTCAAGCAGTTTTTCGGCTTCTCCACCGGCAGTTCCAACATTCCCAGTGACCTGTTTGTCGATGTCTGGGCATGGGGTGCGGGGAGAACAGGGCCCGTTAGTGTGGCTGACGACTGGAGCATAAGTGCGGCTGGTGCGAAAGCCGATGCCGGTCAGGCGCCGTATATAGACAACTGGATTGCGTCCGATTCGCTCCCACGGTATATGAACCGCCGCGATCCCAACGTTCGCACTTCGGAGTCCGGCAAGCAAACCGCAGCTATTTACCCGCTCTGGTATTTCGATGCTGTGGGTTACTCGCGGTCTGGCTGGGCAAAAGGCACCAATAGAACGCCGATCACCTGCTCTCTACCCGGTATCATTACTATGATCCCATCCGGCAGTCGGGCCGATGTTTACACGGCTGCCCGTTTTGACAACGGCTTCTGGACGGTCGAGATGAAGCGTGCTCGCAGAACCCATAACGGCGATGACGTGCAGTTTTAGGAGGAGTCGACTGAAATGAAAAAACTGATGATGCTCATTCTTTCGGGATTAGTGGCGATTCTCCTGCTGCAGGTGATAGGCTGCGAAGGCAATGCCGGCAAACGCGGCACTATCGGCGACCCGGGAGATCCCGGTGACGCTTATAGCCAACCCACTCCTGAGAACCGCTATTTTGCATTAGCTGTCGGCAACAATAGCGCTGTTGCTCACAACGGCGCGCCTAAGCTCTATCTCGTTTTTGACACTCTTCATGCCAACGCCGGCGACACAGTGGTCTGCCAGCGTCTGACCGGCAGCAAGGTGCCTGAAGTCGATGGTATTGATGGTGGTAGCGCCGAATGGGGCGATAAGTATACTGACATTGTCTTGCGCAAGACAGTGCTCTATGACAACAGGATTGAAAGGGCGCGCGTGCGAGCAGCTTACGACCAAGACTACATTTACTTTCAGGTAAAGTGGACTGAGGTAGCCGATTCGGCGCTCGGCTTGGCCGTGGCCGAAAACCTTTATCCGAGCAAATGGATTTTTGACTCGCTTACTACATCGGGGAGAAAAGAGTACTGGAGCAAAATTGTCATGGGGGACGAAGACAGGGTGATGCTGATGTTTGAAATCAAGCACCTCGATCGGTTTGAACACGATGGTTGCTTGCTGACCTGCCATGCCGGCACCGCCACTACTCTTCCCGGAACAAACTTCCACAGCACGAGGAGTGGGCAAGCCAGAATGGATATCTGGAGTTGGTCCTCCATCACCTCCAATCCGACCGGTTATGCAGACGACAAATACATGGATGGAACCGGTCAGATTCCGGACGCGTCCGAACCGCTCCTATACACGGATGGCATCAAGGGGGATATCGGTCGGGCGACCTCGATGGCCAACTTGTATTATGTATTCACTACTACCGCCATTTCGGCCTACCGTCCGCTGTATCAGACGGTGACTGATCCCGACTCGATCGCCACTTATCCCCTGTGGGATTGGCAAGTCACGACGTATAGGGCTGCGGGTTGGCGCAAGGGCTTTGCGGTTCCGACTTTTATAACGACAGTTCCGACTCTGAGTCGCGCCGACATCATGTCGCGGGGCAAGTTTGATAATGGAACTTGGACGGTCGAGTTCAGACGTCTCCGCGCCACCGGCAACGGAGATGATACCAAGTTCTAACAGGACTCTGTAATCGGCTGATTCACAGTCGACCAGCTTGAATAGACAAGGCCGTTGCTCCTTCCGGACAACGGCCTTTGGTTTGGTTATTGGCTATTTGGCACCTTTTCAATCGACATTCTACACACCGCTCAAGTGCGCTTCCCTGCGTAATTACACTTGCTATTTGTCTGTGTTTTGCTTATCCTTTCTCAGGTTATCCATATTCGATTTGCGCCCAGGCTGCGTGGGTGAATATCTGAATGGGCGAAACATGCTTCTAACAAGCCGCGATATCCATTTACGATTCCTGCGAAAAAGCGATGCTGCTCGCTGCTTTGCGGCGATTGAAGAGAGTCGCCACGAGCTTGAGCAGCACGTCATCGGCCCGTCGCGATTGCATTCGGTGTCGGAAGCAGGACAGCTTATCGAAAGAGCCAAACAGCAGCGACGATCACGACAAGGCTACTTTCTTGGAATCTTCGCCTCACCGAAAAATCAATATGTCGGTTACGTCAACCTGCATGGTATTAGTGCGCGAATTCGTTCCGGCGAGGTCGGCTTCTGGGTGCGAACCTCGCAGACTGGCAAGGGCATCGCCACCACCGCCACCGCTTTGATTGTGCTCTTTGGTTTCAAGGAACTAAAGCTGCATAAGATCGTGATGCGCGCCGCCGTCGACAATCCCGCCTCCTGGCGGATTGCCGAAAAACTCGGCTTCGTCTATGAAGGCACTCAGCGTCACGAGCAGTTTTTGCCGCGCGGTTGGGTAAATCTCAAATGCTACAGCATGCTTGAAACCGAATTCCGCCAACTGAAGCCGCTTCTGACCCGTTTAGCTAAGGGCAAAAAAGACTGACAGGTTCTGTCAGGGGTCGGGCGTACATTGGCAATGAACCTGAGACGATAGGAACTCCAATGCTTGCTAAAGTCATCTCGTCCGCCGTTCTGGGAATTGATGCTTACAATGTGGAAGTAGAAGCTGATATCACGCCGCAACTCCCCGCTTTTGCCACGGTCGGTCTTCCCGACGGCGCGGTGAGAGAATCCAAGGAAAGGGTGCAGTCAGCGATCAAGAATTCCGAGTTCATTTTCCCCAACAAGAAAGTTACGATCAATCTGGCGCCCGCAGACATTCGCAAAGAGGGGTCGGCGTTTGACCTGCCGATGGCTATCGGCATTCTCGCCGCCACGGGGCAGATCATGCGCGAGTCCTTTGATGATTTGGTCATGCTCGGCGAATTATCCCTCGACGGTACGCTCAAACCAATCCCCGGCGTGTTGCCGATGGCAATGAACATCCACAAGAACGGCATCCGCGGCATGATTGTCCCGCGCGAAAATGCTTCCGAGGCTGCGATGGCGGAAGGTTTGGAAGTCTATCCGGTCGGCTCCCTCCGGGAGGCGGTCGCCTTTCTCGAAGACGAACGGTTGGTCGCTCCGTACAAGATCGATATGAAAGCGGTCTTCAACACCGCACGCCACTATACGATCGACTTTGCCGAGGTCAAAGGGCAGGAGTCCACCAAACGCGCCTTGGAAATCGCCGCCGCCGGTGGACACAATATCATTCTTGTCGGTCCTCCCGGCTCCGGTAAGACCATGCTGGCGCGTCGTCTGCCGACTATCTTACCTGATGTGACGTTGGACGAAGCGCTGGAGACTACCAAGATCCACTCCGTTGCCGGTATCCTGCCCGCCAACACACCTTTAATTGCCACGCGACCTTTTCGCTCGCCGCATCACACGATCAGCGATGCCGGCCTGATCGGTGGCGGGCGCATTCCGAGACCCGGGGAGGTGTCTCTTTCTCACAACGGCGTGTTGTTCCTCGATGAACTGCCGGAGTTCCGCAAGGATGTCCTTGAGATGTTGCGCCAACCTTTGGAGGACGGCTTTGTCACTATCTCCCGCGCCATGACTTCGCTGACCTATCCATGCAAGCTCATGCTCGCCGCTGCCATGAATCCCTGTCCCTGCGGCTACTATGGCGACATCACCCACGAATGCAGTTGCACGCCTGTACAGATGCAGAAATATCACAGCCGCATTTCGGGACCGTTGCTTGATCGGATCGATATTCATATCGAGGTACCCGCGGTCAAGTACAAGGAACTTGCCGACACGACGCCGGCGGAAAGATCGGAACTCATTCGCGAGCGGGTCAATGCGGCCCGCCAGCGCCAGCAAGAACGTTTTGCCGGACACAAGCATATCCACTGCAACGCGCACATGGAATCGAAAGACATCCGCGATTTCTGCCCGCTGGACGAAAAATCGCACGATCTGCTACGCACGGCGATCGGCAGGCTCGGACTGTCGGCGCGCGCTTATGACCGCATCATCAAAGTCTCCCGCACGATTGCCGACATCGACGGTATTGCCAATATCCAAGCCGCGCACATCGGTGAAGCGATCCAGTATCGGAACTTGGATAGAAATCTGTGGATGAATTGAGTCTCGTAAGTCGGGTTCCGAACGTGGGGAGGCAGTTCCGCTATGCATAGTTGAACGACCGCATCTTGAGTTCAGTCGGCTTGACCTATGGAGCTATTGAAATAGATGCAGGCTTGAAGCAATGATCAGCATTCCTGCCATGACCCCCAAAATGGCGATATGAGAACCCTTACCTTCGCATGACAAGGGTAGTAGCTCATCAAAACTGATGAAAACCATGATCCCCGCAACTGCGGCGAGACAGCAAGACAGGACGATAGGCGTAAGAAACGGTACCAATGCCAGCATGCCGATGACAGCTCCAACTGGTTCGGCAATTCCCGATAGGAAAGAAAACCAGAAGGCCTTTTTCCTGCTCCCGGTAGCGTAGAAAATCGGCATGGCTACTGCAACACCTTCGGGAATGTTATGCAACGCTATCGCAACGGCCAGTGAGAGACCCAGTCTGATGTTTGCCACTGAACTCACGAATACCGCAAGACCTTCTGGGACATTATGGATTGCCAAACCTATGGCGATCAGAACTCCGGCTCTCATGGTCTTCTTGTCAAAGCCTCTCTTTTCGATATGTTCTTCTATGTAGTTATGCGGGATCAGGAAATCGAGGAACATGATCAAGATTATCCCCCCGAAAAAGAATGCATTCGCTCTCAGAAAACCTGCGGTGGCGATGGCATTGGTCAGGATTTCTACGAGTGAGACGTAGATCATGACTCCAGCCGACAATCCCAGAGAGAATTGAAGATACGATCTCTTTAGATCTCTGATCAGAAACGGCACAAGGCTTCCGATCGATGTAAAGAGACCTGCCGCAAGAGCTAACAGCAGGGGGAGCCAAATCCTGGAATCGTACATGTGGTGCCTTTCTATCGCTGTCAATCCCCTTTTACTAATATGGCCTATTCTCCAATCAAGAACGATGATTTTTCGCTTGACAGATTATGAGCATATGCTTACAATGTACACCGGAGAGAAAATATGGCAAGACCAAAATGCGCCCGACTAGTAAACGAATTTCCCAACACAACGTTTTTCAAACCCCGGGGAATCCCCCTCGTGGAACTGGAGGAAATCTCGCTGGCATTTGATGAGTATGAGGCACTGCGGCTTGCTGATCTTGAAGGCCTTTATCAGGAAGATGCAGCCCTGAGAATGAATATTTCTCGTCCGACATTTGGCCGCATCATAGAGTCTGCCCACAAGAAGGTGGCAGACGCTCTGATCAACGGCAAAGCGATAAAAATCGAAGGAGGTGTCGTTACAATGGCACAAAAGCGAACATTTGAATGCTCTGATTGTGAGCATTCTTGGGAGGTCCCGTTCGGTACCGGGAGACCGGCAGCTTGTCCGAAGTGCGGAAGCAACAACCTACATCGAGCCGAAAGTGAGCGCGAGCTTGGTAGAGGCGGTAGAGGTATGGGTTGCCGGAGACGCCGTGGCAGTGCAACAGCATCAGCGAAGGAGAAAGAGCGAGAGTAGCAGTGGCATCGGATGACGGAATCACGATTTCGTCTCACTTTGGAAGAAGCGCGGGATTCATTATCTTCGACATTGAAGACGGAATCCCTCGGAAGCTGGATTATCTGTTGAATACATTCGGACACCATGGTCACGGGGAATGTGATCACCATCACGAGGGTGGGCATCATGGACACGATGATTTTGCCGATGCCCTCCAGGATTGTCAAGCTGTCCTCTGCCGCGGCATGGGAAGAAGAGTTGTGATGGATCTGGAAGATAGAGGGATCAAGGCGGTTATCACTTTGCAAGAAATAGAAGCAGAGGCGGCCGTAAGGCTGTTTGCCCAAGGCCAACTTCCGGCGACAAATGATTTTGCCTGCTCTTATTGAGAGAAGCTAGATATCCAACACGGGCACCACGGCACGTCAAAGAAAAATTTGTCGGGTTTCTCCTCCCGTGGTCCGTGGAAAGCGTGTCGCCTTGTTGATGTGGGTGCGATCGGAGAACGTTCCGCAATGCGAAAATTGGACTCGGAACACCGACCTACGAAGAAAGCCTGGATTCCCGCTTTCGGGAGTGTTGAAAAAGCCCGCTCTTCTTCAGGTGTCGTCAGGAATCCTTTCCTGACGACCTTGACTGGCTTGACGAACTGGCAGGAAAGGAGAGGTTGTCTCATAAGTTCCTTTCCCTCACCCCTACACCCCTCTCCCAGTGGGAGAGGGGAAGGGGGTGAGGGTGTAAGGCGTTGCAATGCCACGATCTCGCTCAACATTCTCAACCATCGCGATCG
>Ga0209777_10001119_pt1 | contig 40513 bp, 36 predicted proteins | sample FrelakmetHBP12HB_FD_187147 | JGI IMG/M metagenome (GOLD analysis project Ga0209777, IMG submission 187147) | Freshwater lake sediment microbial communities from the University of Notre Dame, USA, for methane emissions studies -HBP12 HB (SPAdes)... | ecosystem: Environmental > Aquatic >...
GGGATCGGTGGTAGTGAATGATGGGGGGACGGAGACGTTCAGCCTGAGTCCGAATACGGGGTATCACATTGTTCCGGTGACAGGGACGTGTGGTGGCTCCCTGACCGGGAACAGCTTTACAACCAGTGCAATCACGGCGGATTGTTCTGTGGCCGCCAACTTTGCGATCAACACGTACACGGTGACTCCGAGTGTGCCAGGGGGGAATGGGACGTTGAGCCCATCAACTCCTCAGACGGTTAATTATAATCAGACGAAGTTATTTACGGTGACGCCGAGCAGTCACTATCAGATTGCTTCGGTGACGGGTTGTGGTGGGTCGTTAGGTGGGAATACGTATACGACGGGGGCGATCACGGGGGATTGTACGGTGATCGCGGTCTTTTCGATGATCACGCATACGATCAGTGCTTCCACAGGTGGGAATGGAAGCATTTCACCATTGGGATCGGTGGTAGTGAATGATGGGGGGACGGAGACCTTTAGCCTGACGCCGAATTTAGGGTACCACATTGATACGGTGACGGGTGTGACAGGGACCTGTGGTGGTTCATTGAGCGGGAATACGTTTATAACCAGTGCAATCACGGCGGACTGTTCAGTGACGGCGAACTTTGCGATCAACACGTACACGGTGACTCCGAGTGTGCCAGGGGGGAATGGGACGTTGAGCCCATCAGCTCCTCAGACGGTTAATTATAATCAGACGAAGGCGTTTACGGTGACGCCGAGCAGCCACTATCAGGTTGCCTCAGTGACGGGTTGTGGTGGATCTTTGGTTGGGAATACATATACGACGGGAGGAATCACAGGGGATTGTACGGTGATCGCGGTCTTTTCGATGATCACGCATACGATCAGTGTTTCCACAGATGGGAATGGAAGCATTTCACCATTGGGATCGGTGGTGGTGAATGATGGGGGGACGGAGACGTTCAGCCTGAGTCCGAATACGGGGTATCACATTGTTCCGGTGACAGGGACGTGTGGTGGTTCCCTATCCGGGAACAGCTTTACAACCAGTACAATCACGGCGGATTGTTCTGTGACCGCCAACTTTGCGATCAACACGTACACGGTGACTCCGAGTGTGCCAGGGGGGAATGGGACGTTGAGCCCATCAACTCCTCAGACGGTTAATTATAATCAGACGAAGTCATTTACGGTGACGCCGAGCAGTCACTATCAGATTGCTTCGGTGACGGGTTGTGGTGGGTCGTTAGGTGCGAATACGTATACGACAGGGCCGATCACAGGGGATTGTACGGTGATCGCGGTCTTTTCGATGATCACGCATACGATCAGTGCTTCCACAGGTGGGAATGGAAGCATTTCACCATTGGGATCGGTGGTAGTGAATGATGGGGGGACGGAGACCTTTAGCCTGACGCCGAATTTAGGGTACCACATTGATACGGTGACGGGTGTGACAGGGACCTGTGGTGGTTCATTGAGCGGGAATACGTTTATAACCAGTGCAATCACGGCGGACTGTTCAGTGACGGCGAACTTTGCGATCAACACGTACACGGTGACTCCGAGTGTGCCAGGGGGGAATGGGACGTTGAGCCCATCAGCTCCTCAGACGGTTAATTATAATCAGACGAAGGCGTTTACGGTGACGCCGAGCAGCCACTATCAGGTTGCCTCAGTGACGGGTTGTGGTGGATCTTTGGTTGGGAATACATATACGACGGGAGGAATCACAGGGGATTGTACGGTGATCGCGGTCTTTTCGATGATCACGCATACGATCAGTGCTTCGACAGGCGGGAATGGAAGCATTTCACCATTGGGATCGGTGGTAGTGAATGATGGGGGGACGGAGACGTTCAGCCTGAGTCCGAATACGGGGTATCACATTGTTCCGGTGACAGGGACGTGTGGTGGCTCCCTGACCGGGAACAGCTTTACAACCAGTACAATCACGGCGGACTGTTCAGTGACGGCGAACTTTGCGATCAACACATATACGATTATGGCAACGACAGGAGGGCACGGAGGGACCACGCCGGGAGGTGCGGTGGTGGTGAACCACGGAAGCAATCCACACTTCAATATCGTGCCGGATACGGGGTACTATATACTGGGGGTGTGGGTGGACGGAGCACCGCAGGGGGTGATTACCGGTTACACCTTCACGAGCGTGGCAGAGCCTCACTGGATTTATGCGGAGTTTGGGAAGCCGGAGATTGTGGTGATGCCGGCATCGATTGATTTTGGTAATGTACCGTCGGGAAGTAGTGCAGGGGAGACGGTGACGGTGCTGAATGCGGGGGCGGCGGATCTCGTGTTAGGGGCGATTACGAATCCATCCTCTCCTTTTGCCAGAATTCCAGGAAGCTGCGGGAGTGGGATGGCGCTTCATCCTGGGGCTACGTGTTTGATAACGGTCCAGTTTAGTCCAGGGGGAGCAGGGGAGTATGGATCGAGTTTTACGATCGGGTCGAATGATGTGAGTGAGCCGAGTGCGACGGTGAGCCTTCATGGAGGGTCGGGGCCTGACTTTGTGGGGGTGTGGACGACGCCGGTCGCACAGGTGTGCAGTTCACCGACGAAGTGCAAGTTGACGGGAGTGTTGACGGTGAGGAACGTTGGGAATCAGGATGCGCTGGCGTCGATTTATGTGAATTTTTATTTATCGTCGGATGGAGTGCACTATTCGGAACCGCCGTTGAAGGTGGCATCGGCAGGGAAGTTGAAGGTGGGGAAGAGCAAGGCGGTGAAGTTGAGTGTGACGGTGACGAGTTCGGCTTCAGGGAAGTATGTGATCGGGGTGATCGATGCGGGGAACCTGGTGGCGGAAGCGAACGAAGAGAACAACAATGTTGCCAGCGGGCCCATTCCATAGCGGTTTCAGTCTGGATGGATTCATCCTCTGAGTGTGTCTGCTATTTCCGTAGAGACGCCCCACGTCTGAGCGCTGCAATGCTTCGGCGTGCAAGCGCGGGGCGTCTCTACACTTAACAAACCAGGCATAGGATCGCGCCAAGCAAATTACTTTCAGAATTCGATTTTTTCTCTTTGTTTATGTCTCTCTGGCGCCGAATGCCCATGGCCCGACAGCCCGCAAAATTCTCTTGACACATGCGGGGGGTTATGGTCTAATAGCGTCGAAATTCTGATCAGAGAAAGGCGAGCTGCCTGAAGGGGCAGAAAGTTATTCCAGTTTCTTAGGGTGTACGCCTCATATTACCTATTAAATTTGGCAAAAATAGGGATAATTGTGATTTATGGTTGACAATATGTGATAAAATATGATATGTTTGTCACATATGAAAATAAATGGTGTCTCATCAGCAATTCTTACGGCAGTTCGCGATGGCATGGTCGGACAACTTACTGCCGTTGCCAAACGGCCATTTGACGGCGCAAACATTCAAACTGTTGAAAAACAATTCTTTGAGACTCTCGGGAAGTCTGGGGCTTCGGGATTGATTGAATTGTTTGCCTGCAACGATGAACCCGCTAAGGCCGTTATCCAGGATGGCGAGAAACATTATCGTAAGTTCCTTGCCATGGGTCGGTATTTGACCCTGTTGGGTGAGATTTCCCTCCAGAGAGGGATTTACCAGAGCAACAAAGCAAAGCGCAGTATTTGTCCACTTGAACAAAAGCTGAGATTCATAAACGACTATGTTAGCTTCGCTGCCGCTGAATACATTTGTTACAGTATCGCTTCCATGACTCTTAGGGAATTGGTCAGACACTGCGAGAAGTGGACACTGATGAAGCCTTCTGAAGGGACGGTCAAAAGGGTCCTAGATTATGTCGGCCAATTCCTCGAAGCCAGTGACTTTCTTGATCGGGTCCGATCTCAACAAACGGTTTCCGAAGAGGCCGTGACCTTGGCCATGAGTATGGACTCGACCTCCATTCTCATCAAACGCGAGGGATGGCGACATGCTATCGCCGCGACAGTCAGTACCTACGATGCCCAAGGCGATCGATTGGATACTGTCTATATTGGGCGTATGCCTGAGAAAGGAAAAAACCAGGCCAAGTGCCTCCTTGAGGAGGAAGTCGAAGCCATAATGGCCAGACACAAGTTCAAACACATCGTTTGCATCGCAGACGGAGCCCGTGAGTTGTGGCAATACTTCCGCAGGAAATACCCAAACGCGACTCATGGGGTTGATTTTTTCCACGTCTGTGAGCATCTTTCGAAGCTGTCCCAATTGTTCTTTCAGGATCCCTCAGATGCAACGGTCTGGTATAAAAAATACCGAACGATGTTGAAGGAAGATCCCCATGGCGCTTCTAAGCTGATTCGGGCCGCACGATACAGGCGGAGCATAACAAGAAAGAATCCCGAAGTCGAGGCAGAGATCAAGTATCTTCAGCACAATAGAAAGAGAATGAATTATTTTCAATTACGACAGAACAACCTCCCTATAGGAAGTGGGGTGGTAGGGGCCGCCTGTAAGAACCTTATTGGCGCTCGAATGAAGAAATCAGGCATGCGATGGACCCTTGATGGTGGACAAACTGTTCTTACCCTTCGATCCTTGATTTTGAGCAATCGCTGGGAGGGATTTTGGACTTACTTCATAAGCCGTCATTTCCCGGAGCTCCAGACGTAATATCAGGCGTACACCCGATCTACGCCATGGGAAAGGGATCCCTAAGAATAGTAAAAACAGTAATTACCTATTTCATCATAATAGTGATTTTTATTTTTTTGTTTACGATACTCAGAAGGAACTGGACGGAAATTTTAGCTTATAGCTATTCAATCTCATATATTTTTTTGTTATTCTCAGCGGTCATCTTCGCATTATTGAACATAGTTGTCCATGCATCCGCGTGGAGAAGGATTGTTTTGTTCATAATACCCGACAACCATCTTTCGAGAAGGAAGTTTTTCGAAATATATGTGTATTCCTGGTTCGGAAAATACATACCGGGAAAGTTCATGATGCCGCTTGGCAAAGTGTATTTGGGATCGCGGGAAGGACTAAGCGCAAAGAATCTGGCGCTTTCCTCTTTTTTTGAACTGGCGCTGGCTGGCGTAAGCATGCTTTTTGCATCGATAATATCGCTGGTTTTCCTGGCATTATACGTCGACAGCTTGAAACCGATCTACATTTTTATTGCTTTTGTCCTGGCGCTGGCAGCTTTTACCATGCTTCATCCGGCCATTTTATCAAAGTTACTCAATCTGGCATTAAGGTCAACAAAAAAAGGAGAAATTGATAAAATTAATTTATTTAGGAAATGGCCAGATGATGAAAATGATTATTTATTATCTGATTTCAATTTTGTGCGTGAGTTTGTCCTGCGTATTCTCCGTGATTTCCTTCAGGAGCTTGGACAGGCTGTCACTGCTTACGGTATGTTTTAGCTATGTTGTAGCAAACTTTATCGCCCAGATCAGCCTTTTCGCGTCTTCGGGGCTGGGTATCAGGGATGGTGTGCTTGTAGCGGTTTTAAAAAAAATGATGACATTGCGTGCAGCAACTTTTGCAGCCTTATTATCAAGGTTAGTCTTCGTTTTTGCGGATATTTTGATATTCGTCATTCTGGCGATATCTAAAAAGGTTTTTGGGATCAGCAAGAAAGTCCAACTGCAAAAATAGGCAATAAGCTTTAAAACTGATTATATTAAAATTGGTAATAAGTAACTTCTATGAAAATTCAATATTATTTAAAATTGTTGCCAAAAGCCATGCGAGAACCGGCCAAGGTTTATAATAGCATCAGACAGCTTTTAATCAACAATAAAGCCGATGTTTTCTTTGTCTCGTATCCTAAAGCAGGACGGACCTGGCTCAGGGTCATGATGGGGCATGCGCTTACAAGCATATTTGATCTGGATAGATCGATCCTCCTTGATACTTACGAGATAACAAAGAGGGCAGGCATTGCCAAGACCGTGTTTACGCACGACGGACCGTTCAATCTCTATAATTTCTGCCGCTATCCCGAGTTACGGTTCAATGAAGCGCTTTATTCCGGTAAAAAACTTATATTTATTGTGCGGGATATCAGGGATACGATTGTTTCATCTTATTTCGAGCAATCGAAAAGAATGAAAACCTTCAATGGATCAATCTCGACTTTTTTACGCGATGACGTCTTTGGAATAAAGAAGATCATTAGCTTTTATAACATATGGTTCGTGAACAAAGGGAAATGCGAGGATTTTGTGTTGCTGCGCTATGAGGATATGCATGAACACCCGGAAGATTCCCTGAATAAAATATTAGCTTTTTTAGGTGTTACTGGTTACGGCCCCGAGGTAATTGCAAAAGCAATCAGTTTTTCATCTTTTGAAAACATGAAAAAGATGGAGTCCAAGGGCGAATTCAAGGATAGCATGATGAAACCAGGGAAAAGCGATGATGAAGAATCGTACAAAGTAAGGAAGGGCAAAGTAGGGGGGTTTGCCGAATATCTCAATGCTGAAGACTTGTCTTATATCGATGAAGCGGTGGCCGAATTAAAAATAGATGGATGCGAGTGGTATTTTTCCAGTGTTAGATAAATATTGTTTATGTTTACGCAAAACATTCAATATTTGAAAGATCGGATTGAAGAATATGAAGTTTCCTATTTAAGGGACGACGAGGAATTCTTGATTGAACGATGTTTTGAACCTGCGGGCAAGATCCTGGTGCTCGGTTGCGGGGCGGGCAGAACGCTCTTGCTGCGTTTTCGAAAAAGGTTTCGATATCGCGGCGATCGACATAGTTCCGGAAATGGTCGAGGCTTCAAAGAAGCGGGCCGGCGACCGCCCGATCGAGATCAGGGTTATGGATGCGACTACCTTGGATTATCCGGACGGGTCTTTCGATTATGTTTTTTCCTTTCCATGGGATCGACTGCATCCATCCGGATATTTATGCGGCCGTTAAAGAAGCCGTTAGTGGGGGCATTGCTGGGGTAACAGTTTAGTCCCTGTTTTACCCGCTGGCCATCGAGGCATCAGCTTGAATTGTTGTACAGTGCAGCTTGAGCGGTTGCCGTATCTGCAGTGAGGAGGATTTGCAGAAACTCCCTTGGGGGGATGCCCTGTTTTCTGGCAGTTTGCACCAGACTGGGAAGGATACTGTGGGTTTTCAGTCCGCTTTCCGATCGGGTTCAGAAACAGATCTTGCGGAAGATCACCAGATACCTGAGGGTCTGTTCCGAGAGATTGTTTGTGGGCGGTACGCCAGGGCGCCGGAGGAAGGTGAAGAGAAATGTCTGTTCGGGTCCTGCGAGAAAGGCCCGGAGGGTCTCTGCGGGTTTGAAACGAAGTGTTTGTTTGCAGATGTTGTTGAGTTGCGTGACGGAGCGTTTTTCGATCTGGCCGCCGCCTTCCAGGGGAGATCGCCGGATTTCAGTTTTTGCCCTGTGTCGCAGAGTCGTGAGCCGAAATCCATGACGTGGTCGCAGAAGGGGCCGACGGCAGCGTCCTTCTCCGTCTGGGGCAGGAGCGCATGTTCCTTGCTTATTTCCTTGGCCTTGGTGATGATGTGGGCGATGCAGACCTGCCAGTCCACTCCGATCCCGTTATAGGCTGCATAGCGGTCGCGCACCAGCGTTCCGTCAAAGTCCTCTCCGAAGATGCTTTTTGCCACCTCGGCAGACCGATGTCGATCGATATGAAAGAAGGCGAGATTTTCATTGCCTGCGAACCATACGTGATGCCCTACGCCGTCACTGCGCCAGGAGGTTTCATCGCCATGGACCACGTCGGAGGCCCTGATCTTCTCGCGCAAATCCTCATAGATTGGTTCCCCCCGTGCCGCCGCTTTGCGGTCGAACCCCAGGGCGGAGGCAGGAACAAACGTGAGGCCGAACACCTGTCGGAACAACTCCGCCGTTTTTCGATAGGAAATCCCTATCCGATAGCGTAAGTAGATCGCCACGGACTTGGCGACCGGCCCGATGGGAGCGTTCCAAAGCTCACCCTCTCCTGCCTGAACCACCGGACGATGGCACCACGCGCAGAACGCCTGCCCATGCAGATAGCAGGTCACCGTGGTCTGGGGCCGGATGAAGATGTCTTCCTGAAGGTGCTCCGTCCTTTCTTCCATCGGTGTTAAGTCGTCGGATTGGCAATGGGGGCAGATCGTCGGAGCAGGTACATCAATGGTCCGATCAATACGGTCCGGCCTGGGTTTCATCCATCCCGGATGGCCTACCAGCGCTCCACGTTTTTTCTTCTTCCTCTTACAGGACGATGAATCGCTCTCGACCTCCTTTTGTCCGTCCCCTGCGTCTTTCTTCTGATTCGCCTTAAATTGTCGATGATGCATGCAAGAACTGAAGTTTCGCCTTGAGTTGCGCATTCTCCCGTTCCAGAACGCGTATCCGTTCATCCCTGACTTCTAAGTCGCCATCAAACCCATCGATGATCCGCAAATGTTCCTGGTAAACCTCAGCGGCCTGTCGGTACTCCCCCAAAACCCACTGGGTAGACATTCCATCAAGATACGGGCACGAGTGTCTGTACAAGCATTCAAAATCATGGGGCGGATAGGGGGAAAGTGCCATTCCTACTTGCTCTCCAGATTCAGGATCTCCCAGTTGACCTTGGAGAGGGCCTGGATAAGTGTCCAGAGCCTCTTGTAACGCCTGCCCATCTCCAACGCCTTAGGGACAATGTCCTTTCGTACATAGAGCGTTACGGTTTTTCCTTCCACCTTGGTCGTTAGGCTATGGCCGGTCATGGAAGGGGACTTTGCGACCGTTCCGATAAGGAAACTATCGAGCATCGACGCAATATCCTCCCGGAGTCGGGCCTGGCGCTTCCTCAGGATGTTTCTTCGGCTCATTTCGGTCTCCGTTCTTACATGAGTATTTATACTCATATTATTAGAAAATAAAAAAGCCCACAAGTCAAGAAAATTGTGGGCCTGTGATCAAAAAAGTTCCAAAAGGACTAAACTGTTACTTGCTGCGGGTCAGGCTTGGGATCTTTGGATTTCAGTTGTATAATGGCGGCATGGCACGGAAGCCGAGGGTTCACTATCCGGGGGCACTGTATCATGTCATCCTGCGCGGCAACGACGGCCAAAGCATTTTCTTTGACGATAAGGACCGGACGCGCTTTTACTTCCTATTGCAGGAAGGGGGCGAACGGTTTGGCCATCGCATCCATGCCTTCTGTTTGATGGGCAATCATTTCCACGCTGCGATTCAGGTGGGTGAGGTTTCCCTTTCACGAATCCTTCAGAATCTCAGTTTTCGTTACACCCGGTGGGTCAACTGGCGTCAGGGTCGGTCGGGTCATCTTTTTCAGGGGCGTTACAAGGCGGTCCTGGTTGACGCAGACAGTTATCTTCTGGAACTGACTCGCTACATTCATTTGAATCCCGTCAGGGCTGGAATGGTCAAGGAACCGCAGGATTATCTGTGGAGTGGCCACCGAGCATACCTCGGTTTTGAAGCGATTCCGTGGCTAACGACGGACTGGGTGCTATCGCAGTTTTCTGGAAGAGTGTCGTCGGCTCGAAGGGGTTACGAGAGATTCGTATGGGAGGGAAAGGGGGAAAACCACAAGGAGGAATACTATCGAGGGTCGTCGGGAGACAGTCGTATTCTTGGGGATGATGCCTTTGTTGACCGAATCCTTGGCGAGAAGCAGGCGGTAATGAGACCGAAGGTAACTCTCGTTGGTTTGATAAAAGCGGTTTGCAGGAAATACTCGATCAAAGAGGAAGAATTGCGAGGATCGGGCAGGGGTCGCCGATTATCGGAAGTTCGAGGGATGGCGGCCTGGTTGATTCTGGAACTGGGGGTAGGCACACTTAGGGAATTGGGGCAGGTGACGGGCCGTGATGTGACGACGTTGAGTTCTGCAGCAAAGCGGTTACAGATGCGCGCAAAAGAGGATTTGGAATTGGCAGGAAGAATGAAGGATCTGTTGGAAGCAGCCCATTGAATTGCAAGATTGCAAGCCTGACCTGACCTGGCGTCTGGGGGCGGAGGAACGACCGAGGGGAATCCGGATCCCGGGACGGACTACACGGATAGCTCGGACAATTATATTCTGGGGTATGCAATCGGTGGAGATTATGCGAACAGTCTCCTTGAGAAGTCGGTGATCTCTCCGCCCATCGATTGTACGGCACAGGATCAGGTATTCCTGAAGTTCCGTCGGTGGCTCAATGTGGAGAGCCGTAAGTCTGCGGATGGAGGAGACCACGCACGGATCTACGTGAGCACGGACGGGGTGAATTGGGGTGATCCGGTGTGGGAGAATCCGGGGTATGATTTTACGGATGATCAGTGGACGGAGGCGGTGATCGAAATTACGGAGATCGCGGCGGACAAGCCGACGGTCTACATCAAGTTTACGATGGGTCCGACGAATTCGACGAGACCGTTTTCGGGGTGGAACATCGATGACCTGGAGGTGACCTCGGAGTCGATCTATCCGGTGGAGGGAACTATCGGGACGTCGGTTCATATCCCCGGCAAAGGGTTTGGAGTGAAGAAGGGGAAGGTCCTGATTGGGACCGCGGCGCTGAAGGTCGGGACATGGGCGGACGCCGCAATTCTGGGGACGATCTCAAAAGTGCTACCGCCTGACGTTTACGATTTCATAATACAGCCGAAAGTCGGATCGCCGATAATCCAGGATGCGTTTTTCAGCATGAAGCCTCCGGAGATAGATACAATCGTGCCTTCGAGCGGGAGCAATCCGGATGAGGTCACCATAACTGGGAAGTATTTCGGGACGAAGAAAGGGAAGATTCTGCTGGGATACATGACCGGTGGGGAACCGAAGAGCAAGAGTTGCAAGGTGACGTATTGGGGGATGGATCCTGTGACGGGAGAGAGCACGGTGAAGTTTATCGTGCCAGCGAAGTTACCCACGGGGCCATGCGATCTGACGATCACGAACAAGGTGGGTTCGTATACGGAAGAGGACGGATTCGCCATTACCCCGGGATACGTATACCACGGGAGCGATTACGGGGGATTGCACGGTGATCGCGGCCTATTCGATGATCACGCATACGATCGATGCAACGCATCTGGTTGCGGAAGCAAACGAAGAGAACAACAATGTTGCCAGCGGGCCCATTCCGTAGGAGAGGATTTCCTTCCCATTGCAGTCCCGTAGAGACGCCCCAAGGCCGGGCGTCTCTACCCTCCTTTTTCTAAGATTCCTTCGTCCTTTCCAGTTCCTACATTGCTTCTGATTACTCCTATGGGTTAAAATTCCCTCGATTGCAATAAACGTATTCGATTTGACACCTTCCGGACTTTTTTGATAGATTTCTGGCAAGACGGGATGAATATGTTGAAGTGGTTCGCGAGGATTATAAGCCTTTGCCTCTTGTTATCGATTACTCTTTCCTTCCCGCTTATCAAAAGCCAGGGCCAGCATCGAAGCCACAGCGGATCATCTGAGATCACGTTCTTCGGGAAAGAGGAGACCAGATGGAGGGAAAAAAGGGAGATTCCCATCCCGGTCATCATCGGGCAGGGGGCGAAGGAGGAGCCACGGGTGGATTCCTTCGATCTAAGAGAGGACGCCATCGGCCCGATGAGAAAGATGGGCCCTTCGACGACCCAGCCTGGCTGTGCGTATTCGAGCGGGTTCTGGGCAGGCTTTTCGAAGGTCTTCGTAGGTGATAAAGCCCTTTATGAAAGAGGGAGATATGGGTATCTTGAGAAAGACTACACAAACGCCCTCAAGACGTTTCAGGAATTGATCGATAAGTATCCGGAAAGCGTGTGGAAAGCATCGTCGCTCTACTGGATGGGAGAGATAAAATATCAACAGGGACTGGACGAAGAAGCCTTCTCGTATTTTTCGAGGGTCGCTGAAGAGCATCCGGAAAATGAATTCAATGAGTACGCCTTTTATTCTTGCGGGTGGATACGGCTGAAGGCAGGGGGGTTCGAAGAAGGCCACAGGTATTTTCACCTGGTCCATGAGAACCGTCCTGGCCATCCCATCGCCGAATCGTCGCTCTTCTGGTCGAGTTACTGTCTTTATTATCTTGGTCGATATGACGATGCCCTTGTGGAGCTCAAAACCGTTCTTGAAAAGCATCCGAAAGGAAAATGGAGGGCGGAAGCAGACTACCTCATGGGTGTTGCCTACTTCCGGCTCCAGAAATTGAACGAGGCAGCAGAGCTGTTCAGGGATTTTTTGAGACAATTCCCGCGCCATCCTCTCGAAGAGAGCGCCCGTTATGTGCTGGCATGGAGCCTCGTTTCCCTGAGGCAATACGCGGAAGGGAGGAAGGCTTTCGAGGATATCCTCATGGCCTACCCGGGGACGAGGCTTTCGGATCCCATCTTCTGGGGAATCCTTCGAACCTATCTCGGCGAAGATGATCTGGAAAGGGCGATCCATTTCCAGCAGAGATTCCTCGTCCACTTCCTGCCTTCCCCATGGATCGAACAGTGCCTGTTCGATATCGGCCAGTTCTATTTTGATAAGAAAGAATATCCAACGGCCATGTCAAGTTTCAGGCAGTTCCTGAAGACGTACCCTGAGAGTGAACTTCAGGAGTGGGTCCAATTCATGGTAGGAGAGTGCCTTTTCAATCAGAAAGATTACGCTGGGGCAATTGCCGCCTATCAGCAGGTGCTCGTAGAGAAAAGAAAACCACGGCTCGCACCGATGGTGCTATCACGATTGGGTTATGCACACTTCTACAGAAAGAATTATGACGAGGCCCTCCGTTACTGGGATGCGCTTCTCACGGACTTTCCCAATACCCCGGAGCGAAACGAGATCCTTTACTGGATGGCTGAGTCTGCCCTGGTGAAGCAGGATTACCGAAGGGGCGTTGCCTGCGTCGACAGCCTCAAAGGAGATCCGGACCTTTATCCCAAGGGACTGAACAGCCTGGGGTGGTACCATTATCAAAGGGGTGAATGGAAAGAGGCGAATCACTACTTTCTGCAGTTGGCCGATGAATTTCCCAATTCCTCTTCGATTGCCTCGGTGATCCTTCTGGTGGCCCAATGCTACTTGAACCAGGACGATTATCCAAAGGCGAAGACCTATTTGATGCGCTTCGAATCGGTGCCGGTCGGAGGGGGAGAGAAGGAGAAAGAGGATAGAGAGAAGGGCCTCTATCTCCTGGGCTGGATTGCCTATCGGCAGGAAGAGTTTGATGAAGCGATCCGTCAATTTCAGAAGTTGATGAAGGGCAATCCTCTGAGTACCTACCGGGATGAATCCCAATACTGGATCGGCTGGTCCTATTTCCGGAAGAAGGAGTACGGAGCGGCCATCGAAGAATTTCAAGGCCTTCTCCGGTACTACCCGGAAAGCCCCTTTGTTCCGGCCTCTCTCCTGAAGATCGGAGATGCGAATTACAATCTTAAGAAGCACGGCATGGCCGTTCAGAATTACTCACAGGTCGTGAAGGCCTTCCCGAAATCAAAAGAGGCCCCAGAGGCTGATTACGGGATCCTCCTCTCCCTCCAGCAGGAAAAGAAATACGACACCTTTATCTCCAGGGTGTCTTCCTTTCTGAAAAAATATCCCCAGCACCCTCTTGCGGCTCAGGCTCTCATGGATCTGGGAAGTTACTACGAACAACATCGGATGAAAGAGAAGGCGCTCAAGACCTATCGGGACCTGGTTCAGTACTCCCCCAACAATGAATTGGCGGAACAGGCCCAGTTCCGTGTCGCTCTCCTCTTCAAAGGGGAGAGAAAGTGGCAGGAAGCCCTTGAGGAGATGGAGAAGTTCCTCAAGCTTTACCCCAAGAGCTACCGCACGGCCGAGGTCCTTGTGGAGGCGGGTGAGCTCTGTCTCCTCCTCAAGGATTATTCGAAGGCGCTGGAATGTTATGAGAAGGCCTTTCAAAACCATCCCCAAAATCCTGTGGCGAAAAAGATCTATCTCGGATTGGAGGAAGGATATCGAAATCTGGGAAAGCTCGACCAGGCGGAAAGAGTCTTAAGAGACCTGATCGCGAAGTTTCCAAACGACGATGTCTCCTATGAGGGGCAATTGAGACTGGGGCTTCTCGCCTTACCTCAGAAAAAATTCGGAGATGCGGTCAATGCCCTCTCCGCTGCCGTCCGGAGTCCGGAGGAACGGGTGGCCAGTCAGGCCCAATTCAAGCTGGGAGAGACGCATCAAGAGATGGGCAGCAGGGATCTTGCCATTGTTCAGTTCTCTAAGGTGGTCTACCTCTATCCCGAACGAATGGAGGTGGTGGAAGAGGCCCTTCTCAGGTTAGGTGCTCTCTACGTCCAGGAGAAGAAACTTCCCGAGGCAAGACAGGCCTACCGGAAACTTCTGGAGAAGACGAAGAGGGACGATCGGCGGGAGATGGCAAGAAAGATGCTTGAACAGTTGGATAAAGGGAACGTTCGCTGATGGATAAAAAATCGAAGAAGAGGCGAAGAAGAGCCGTCTTCCTTCTGCCTCTCTGCCTTGTGGCGTTGGGTTCTCTTCTCTGGGTTTTCTTTTCTACTCCTTATTTCAAACCCTGGCTGAGGAATCTTACACGGGAAAACGATCACATTCCACCGGAGGAAAAGAGGATTCGGGAAGAGGTCATCCTTAAAAGGATGGAGGATCCGAGTCTCTATCATGATTGGAAATCCCTTGCTCCGGAATACCCTCGGCCGAAAAAGATGGAAGGGATGTCAGCAAAAGAGCGGCTCAACGCCCTCAAAGAGACCGCTGAATTCAAAGAGATGGACAAAGAGTTGAAAGGCTACCTGCGGAAGAAGGAGGACCATTTTCAGCCGGAGGTTCCCGTTCCCTCATTGAAGGAGGCAGAGGCCCTGATTCCGACGGGGGACCGAGGCACTGAAAAGGTCATAGAGCGGCTTCTCAGTTCTAAAGAAAAGGGCTCCCGGGAAAAGGCACTCGACGAGAACGCACTCCTGGGGATCAAGGGGCCTCTCTCCTCGCGAAAGATCGTCGAAAGGGCTGCGCCTCCTCGTGGAAAGGTGAAGGTGGAGGTGGAGATCGAGCTGACGTTCTGGGTCTTGCCGGATGGGATTGTGGATCGGGCCGTTCCCTCTGTCAGGGGGGATGCGGAGTTGGAACAGGTCGCTATTCAGTATCTGAAACAGTGGCGATTTGCTCCTCTTCCGAAGGATCAGCCTCAGGTAGAACAGTGGGGAACCCTCCCCATCAGGTTTAAGCTGCAATAGGAGCTCGATTTTAGATCTCAGGTTGCAGATTTCAGATTGAAAAATCGAGAACCTGTGTTCAGATTGTTTCGGTCATTTGAGCTTGGTATTTGGAGCTTATTTGGGATTTGTAATTTGTGACTTGGATATTAGGGGGTGGTTCACAGGATGAAAAAAAGGCGTCTCCTCCTTTTTGTCCTGTTCCTCTTTATTGTGTTCGGGCTGCTGACCATTTTCGGGGATAAGGGGATCTTCCATCTCGTCGGCCTTCAGAAGGAATTGGCCCGGATGAAGGAAAAGAATCTGAAGATCGAAGATGAGAATCAGAAGTTGAAGGAAGAGGTGAGACGGCTTCAGCAGGAAAAGCGCTATATCGAAGAGATCGCCCGTAAGGAATTGGGGATGGTAAAAAAAGGAGAAATCATTTATCAATTCGACATTCCGGCAAACGAGAAGGAGAATTCGAAATGAAATATGAGGGAATGATCTTTCGCCCTCCGAGCGAGGCAGAAAGCCTCATTCTACAGGTGACGGTGGGTTGCTCTTACAATCGATGTACCTTCTGCAGTGCTTATCAGGGGAAGTCGTTCCGGATTAAGACCTATGAAGAGGTGAGGGAGGATATCGACGAAGCGAGTTCATACGGAGCAAGAATCCCGAGGGTTTTTCTCGCCGACGGGGACGCGTTGACCCTTCCGCAAGAGGATTTAATCCGGATCCTCGGCTATTTGAGGGCCAAGCTGAAAGGTCTTGAGAGGGTGGGGATTTATGCCAACGCGAAAGATATCCTCCTGAAGGACCTCGAGGAATTGAGGGCCCTCAGGGAACTGGGACTCGGGATTATCTATCTCGGGTTGGAATCCGGAAATCGGGACGTGTTAAGGCGAATCAAGAAGAACGCCACGGTTGAGCGACTCGTCCAGGCAAGCAGGAGGGTCAAAGAGGCAGGGATTCTTCTCTCTGTAACCGTGCTTTTGGGCATCGGAGGTGTGGAACTCGCCCGAGCTCATGCTGAGGACACCGGGAAGGTCCTTTCGGAGATGGACCCTGATTTCGTGGGGGCCCTTTCTCTGATGGTCGTTCCAGGGACTCCGATTGAGAAAGAGATCGAGACGGGGAAACTCGTCCTGCCCACACCTTTCGGCATGATTGAAGAGCTGGAGACCATCATCAAGCATTCCAATTTTACCCATTGTTTCTTTGCCTCCAACCATGCCTCAAACTATCTTCCTCTCCGCGTGAGGATGCCGGAGGAGAAGGAGGAAACCCTGAAACGGATCAGGGACGTTCTCAAGAAAAGGGATCCGGCTCTGCTCAGGCCGGAGTACTACAGGGCGCTCTGAGAGCAGATGGGGAGATAAGGAGATGGGGAGATACAAGAATACAAGGCAGAAGGCAGAACAATGACCAATGATCAACGGTCAATGAGCAGTTAGCAACGACCAGTGACCAATGACTATCGACCAAACGGCTATGCGACTCAACGACTGTTCTGGGTGGTGAAGGATGAAGGATCATGTTGATTTCGAAGTTCGTGTCCGGTATGCAGAAACGGACAAGATGGGGGTGGCCTATTATGCAAACTACCTCGTGTGGTTTGAGGTAGGACGGTCTGAATATTGCCGGAAGAAGGGATTCAGCTATGCTGAGCTGGAGGCCCTCGGATATATCCTCGTTGTGACCGAGGCCCGCTGCCGGTATCGAAGCCCGGCTCGATATGATGATGCCATCATCATCCGGACACACCTGAAAAGAATAAACAAGCGGATGATTACGTTCGGGTATAAACTCCTGCGGAAGGGCAGTGAAGAAATGATTGCCGAAGGAGAGACGCAACACCTTTCCATCGACCCAAAGGGTAAACCCAAGAGCCTTCCCGAGAAATTCACCGCCCTTCTCGGCAGTTAGAGAACTTCCGGCACTCACTGTTCCGCCTCGTAATACGACATATACGACCTATCCAACATCCAAGCCTATCGAGAGCTCCTCGGGAGGCGCAGCCTTTGCGCTGCGCTGTGAGCCTTGAAAATCAATCCTCAATAAGGTATCGTTTCAACTGTGGAAAGAGATAAGCTATTGATTTTAAGGCTTAGTGCGGTGGGAGACGTCCTTCGGACCCTTCCTGCGGTTAAGGCGCTTAGGGAACGTTTCCCCTCCTCTCATATCACCTGGGTGGTGGAGGAGCCGGCGAGAAGCCTCCTTGAAAGTCAGCCGGAGATCGATCGGGTTATCCTCCTGCCCCGAAAGAAATGGGGAGAAGGGCTAAAGTCTCCGAAAAGGATATGGGGAACCATCGGGGAGGTAACCCGGTTCATATCGAATCTGAGGAAGGAAGGCTACAGTGCCGTTTTTGATTTCCACGGGATTCTGAAGAGCGGTTTGCTCTCGTTCCTATCGGGTTCACCCAGACGGATCGGATTCGATCGAAATTCTTCTAAGGAAGGGAATTCTCTTTTTTCAAATGTGAAGGTGACCCTTCCTGAAAAAAGAATCAGCCGATTTCAGAGGAATCTGGCTCTCCTCAGAGGGATCGGGCTGGAAGTGAATGGAGTCCGACATCACCTTCATATTCCTTCGGAGGATCAGGAGTATGTAGAGTCCTTTCTCAGCGGGATGTCGGGGTTGATCCGAAGGCCCTTGGTTGCCATTCACCCCGGGACAAGTTCGAAGACTTCCTACAAAAGGTGGAGCGCCGACCAATATGCTCAGCTGGCAGATCGTTTGAACCGCGATCTCAGGGGGACGGTGATTTTTACGTGGGGTCCGGGAGAGAGGGAATGGGCAGAGGGAATTCAGCAGAAGATGAAAGAGTCATCCATTCTGGGGCCAAAGACCGAAACGTTGACACAACTGGGAGAAGTTTTCAGGAAAAGTGATCTATATATCGGTGGAGATACCGGGCCGATGCATGTTGCGTCCCTCGTGGGAACGCCCGTTGTTGCCATCTACGGGCCAACCGACCCGGTGGTCAACGAGCCCTTTGGTCGGCACAGAAAAGTGAGGAAGGCCGTTGGATGCAATCCATGCAGAAAGAGATCCTGCAAAGACCTTCGCTGTCTGAAAGCAGTCACCGTAGAGGACGTCTTTAAGGCAGCGAAAGATATTCTAAACGCAACGGCATAGCCGGAATAATGGAGTAATGGAAGATTGGAAAAATGGAAGATTGATTCCAGAATTCCATTGTTCCAGTTTTAATCGTTCCAGGAGACAACTGTTTTGGATTTCAACGTCCGTCGGGTGAACCGGATATTGGTGAGAGGAGTAAACTGGGTGGGGGATACGATCCTGACTTACCCGGCTGTAGAAGGGCTCAAAGCCCTTTTTCCGAAAAGCCATCTGGCTGTCCTCGTCCCGAACCATCTGAACGACTTATGGAGGACGTTCCCTCTCGTGGACGAGGTCATTCCTTTTGGCATGAAACGGGGTAAAGCTTCTTTCCGTGAAGATCTGGGACTCGCCCTTTCTCTGAGAAAGAGGGGATTTCATCTCTCGGTCATCTTTCCGCGATCTTTTCGTTCCGCCTTTCAGATCTACCTGGCAGGGATTCCAGTAAGGATCGGTTATCAGGATGAAGTGCGGTCCCTCTTCCTTACCCACGGGATTCCCCGAACACGAGAAATCCTTCAAGCCCACCGAGTTCACTACTATCAGAAGCTCCTCGATCCTCTGGGAAAGGTTGGGGCGTTTCCCTCCCCCAGGATTTTCGTGGGGGAGGAAGAGCGAAGATGGGCCCGTGAAAGGCTTGAAGGGTTGGGCCTCTCTGAAGGAAGACTTCTGCTCGGGATGAATCCCGGAGCAAGCTATGGTCTTGCAAAGTGCTGGTATCCGGAACGATTTGGAGAACTCGGAAGAAGGCTGGTCCGGAAATGGAACGCCGCGATTCTCCTTTTCGGAAAGGAGGAGGAACGGCCCATGGCGGACGAGATCCTCCGCCATCTCGGAGAACGAGGAATCAATCTGATGGGGAAGACGAGCCTCCTTCAACTCCCCGCCCTCCTCGAACGATGCCAACTCCTGGTGACGAACGATACGGGAACGATGCACGTGGCCGCTGCCGTGGGAACCCGTGTCATTGCCTTATTCGGGTCGACCGATCCGGTCACGACGGGTCCGTGGGGAGAGGGCCATGTGATCGTCAGAAAGGATGTATCTTGCAGTCCTTGTTTGAAACGAATCTGCCCCACGGAACATCGGTGCATGGACCTCATCACGGTCGATGAGGTGGAGGAGATAGTGGATCGTCAACTGAGGAACACAAAGGCATGAATGAGAAGATTCCCGTTTCGGTCTATGTCCTCACTTTCAACAACCGGAGAACAATAGAAGGCTGTCTGAAGAGCCTGAGCTGGACCCGCGAGCTGGTCGTGGTCGATTCTTTCAGCACGGACGGCACCTACGAGATCTGCCAGCAGTACACGGACAAGTGCACCCGGAGGAAATGGGCCGGGCATCGAGACCAGTATCAGTACGCCGCCGACTCGACGACAGAGGACTGGATCATGTTTGTGGATGCCGATGAAGAGGTCCCACAGGAATTGGCCGAAGAAATCCGGGAAGAACTTCGCGGCAATGGGAAAGGGAATGACGGCTACATTGCTTATCGCAGGACCTATTATCTCGGGAGATGGATCCGGTACGGAGGATGGTATCCCGATTACGAGATCCGGCTCTACAGAAGGGACAAAGGAAGATGGGAGGGGGGGCTCCATGCCAAGATCGTCGTGGACGGAAAGGTGGGCTCCTTGAAGCACCACTACCTCCATGATACCTATCGCGATATTTCGGACCAGATCCAGACGATCGACCGATATTCGAGGATTGCTGCCGAGGACCTGGTGAAAAGCGGACAGAAGTTCAGCCTCTTCAAACTCCTCTTCCATCCTCCTTTTCGATTCGTCAAAGAGTATCTTATGAAGTCCGGATTTCGGGACGGGATCCCCGGGTTCGTCATCATCGTCTCGACGATGTTTTACGTCTTCATCAAATATGCTAAGCTCTGGGAGCTGACACACGTCCATACGCCAAATGAGGAAGGTGGAGAATGAGCAGGGATCTGGGCGCGTTCAAGGGAAAGAGGGTCCTGGTTACGGGCGGGTTGGGGTTTATCGGGTCCAACCTCTCCATACGGCTGGTGGAGTTGGGTGCGAAGGTGACAATTGTCGATAACATGATGCCCCGTTTGGGAGGAAATCTCTTTAACGTGAAGGAGATCATCGATCGGGTCCACATGAACTTCAGCGATGTGAGAGACTCGCATTCGATGGACTATCTGGTGAAGGGCCAGGAATATGTCTTTCATCTCGCCGGTCAGGTCAACCACGTGGACAGCATCCGGAATCCGACCCAGGACCTCGATATCAACTGCCGGGGAACCCTGGTCCTTCTCGAATCCTGTCGGAAGTACAACCGGGGGACGAAGATCGTTTTTGCCGGGACAAGAGGAGAATATGGCGCGAGCGTGAGGCTCCCGGTGGGAGAAGACCACCCGACGAATCCGAAGGGGATCTACGCGGTGACGAACCTGACCGCGGAGAAGATGGTTCTGGTCTATGATGATGTTCACAAGATCCCGGGGGCCTGCCTTCGCATTACCAACACGTACGGACCGCGTCACCAGATGGCCCATGACGAATATGGCGTCCTGAACTGGTTTATCCGGAAGGCCATTGAAGATGAAATGATTCCCGTATTCGGCGACGGCCTTATCCTGAGAGACTTCCTCTTTGTGGACGACCTGGTGGACTGTTTTCTCCGGATTGCAGCATGTGACGAGGCCTACGGCGAGGTGTTCAACGTGGGCACGGGTGTCCCGATCAGCTTCATCGACCTGGCGAAGAAGATCGTGGAGATAGCCGGGATGGGGAAGGTGGCCCTGACGGAGTTCACGAAAGAACGTAAGGAGGTAGAGCCAGGGGATTACTACACGGATATCTCCAGGATAAGGAGAATCGTTGGCTGGGAACCGAGAATTGACCTGAATGAGGGGCTTAGAAAGACGATCGAATTTTACAGAAGGCATCGGAAGGAGTATTGGTGATAAGAATATTTGAGATTTCAGATCGCAGACGTAAGATTGAAAGGCATTCACAGCATTTTGGATTTTAAGCCGTTAATTGGGTTGAAATCCGCAATCTACAATCTGAAATCTGAAATTTGGGTTTGTGAAAGGGATGGCGATGGTTCCTTTCTTTGACTTGACAAGGCAATACAAGAAAATCGGGGGCGAAATCCTTTCGGCAACGCGGAGAGTTTGCGAAAAGGGCCGCTTCATTCTCGGGGAAGAGGTCTCGCGTTTTGAGATGGAATTTGCCCGGTACTGCGGAGTCAAGTATGGCGTCGGGGTGGGTTCCGGAACGGATGCTCTCTTTTTGTCCCTCAAGGCAATCGGAATTGGAGAAGGCGATGAGGTGATCACGGCTGCCAACTCCTTCATCGCCTCGGCCCTCGCCATCTCCTTCACGGGCGCAACGCCCGTTTTCGTTGATATCGATCCCAGGACCTATACGATGGATCCTGATAAGCTGGAGCTTTTCCTGAAGCACAGAGAGAGCAAAGGAGGAATTAAGAAGATCAAAGCGATCCTCCCTGTCCACCTTTACGGCCATCCGGCAGAGATGGGTTCGATCCTCAAGATTGCGAACCGCTACGATCTTCCTGTGATCGAAGATGCGTGTCAGGCCCATGGAGCAAAGATCGGGACGAGGAAGGTGGGTTCCTTTGGCACCCTGGCCTGCTTCAGTTTCTACCCGACAAAAAACCTTGGAGCCTTGGGCGACGCAGGGATGATCGTGACCGATAATAAGAAACTGGAGGCGAAGCTCAGGCTTCTTCGGTGCTATGGTCAGAAGAATAAGTACGAACACATTCTCAAAGGAGGTAACAGCAGGCTCGATGAGCTCCAGGCAGCCATCCTTCGGGTGAAGTTGAAACATCTGGACCGATGGATCGAAGAGAGGCGAAGGAAGGCCAGGCTGTACACCACGAAGCTGGCCTCCCTGGGGGTTGTCTGCCCGTCCGAACGCAAGGGTGTCCGTCACGTCTATCATCTCTATGTCATCCGGACGAGGAAGAGAACTTTTCTTCAGGCTTTTCTGAGAAAGAAGGGGATCGATACCCTGATCCATTATCCCATCCCCATCCACTGCCAGACGGCTTACAAGGACCTGGGATACAAGAGAGGAACATTCCCACTGACGGAACAGTCGGCTACAAGGGTCCTCTCCCTTCCCCTCTTTCCGGAAATAACAGTACCCGAAATCGAGGAGGTGGTCCGGGGAATACAATCCTTTTTTGAGGGGCCTCGATGAAGGTCTTTATAAGGAAGCCAGGAATGCAGGAGGAAAGGGAAATACAATCCTTTTTTGAGGGGCCTCATTGAAGATCCTTCATCTCTTCAGCGACTGGAAATGGACCGGACCGGCGGAGCCTGTGCTGAACCTCTGTAAGGAACTGGAGGCCCGGGACCATGACGTGACCTTGGCTTACCGAAGACCGCCCGAACCCGCTCGGGATGGCTTTGAAGCGAAGATCCTCGAAAAAAAGGTGAATGCCACTGACCAATTTCATTTGGATCACATCCTGAAGTTGTCACAGCCTTCCTCCATCGTGAAAAGCTATCGTGATTTCATGGACCTCACCGCGTATCTCCGGAGAAAGCGGTTCGATATCCTGAATGTCCACATGTCCCATGATCATATCCTTGGTGGGATGGCCGCGAGGAGGGCAAAGACTTCAGCGATTGTCATCCGGACAGACCACAAGCGTGATCCCCTGAAACCCAGCCTCGGGAATCGCCTTCTCATTTCGAAACTGACGGATGGGATGATTACCTTCTCGGAAAGGGCAAGGAGAGAGGATTCCGAACATTTCGGACTTCCCCTGGAGAGAGTCTGCAAGGTAATGCCCGCTCTCGATCTCGAGCGCTTCGACCCCGATCGGAAATTGAAGGATATGCGGGCCGTCTTTGGAATAAATCCGGATGAAACGGTTATCGGAATGATTGCCCGGTTCCAGAAGTATCGAAGAACGGAGATGTTCCTAGAGGCGATTCAGTCGATTGTCAGGGAGTTTCCAAAGATAAGAGTTCTCCTGGTGGGAAGATCGGGCCAGATGGAGAAGAGCGTGATCGCGCCGGTGAAGAGGCTCGGGATTGGGAAATGGGTCATTCTCGGGGGATATCAAACGGAAGACTATGTTGATACCCTTGCCTGTATGGATATCTTCGTCTTTCTCATGGCGGGATCCGACGGTACGGCCAGAGCCTTGAGAGAGGCAATGGCCATGGGAAAACCGGCCATCGTGGCGGACCGGGGAATGCTCCCGGAGCTGGTTGATCATGGAGCAAACGGATGGGTAGTAAAGGACCGTCCTGAAGAATTGGCGGAGGCCGTCCTGAAGCTTCTCAGGGACCCCGGGCTGAGGGGAGCCATGGGTAAGGCCGCCTTCGAAAAGGCCCGGAGGGATTTCCGACTGGATCGCCAGGCCGAAGCCGTTGAGGCCTTCTACAAGGAAATGGTGCTACTGGGACCGTGGAAAAGAAGATAAGATTTGCTACGGCCATTCCCAACTTCTCAAAAGGAAAAGGTGGCGCTGAGAGGTATATCGTCGACTTGTGTACTCGCATGGCCGTCGAAGGATTCGAGGTCCACGTCTTTGCCGAGCGATGGGACGAGGAGAGGGGAGATATCCATTACCATCGTGTCAGCACCATCCCTTTTCCAAAAAGCCTTCGCCTTCTTTCCTTTGCCGTGAGGGCGACGAAGGCGATTCAGGGGGGACGTTATGATTTGACTCTTGGGGTGGGAAACACGCTTGGGGCAGATGTCCTTCAGCCTCACGGCGGTGTCCACTGGGCATGGTTCTGGCGAAGCCTGCGAGCTTACGACAATCCCTTCCTCCGTTTTTTAAAACTATCGGGAAGGATTTTAAGCCCAAGACAATGGGTCAATGGGTGGATCGAGAATCGACCCTACCGGCAAAAGAGGTTACCGAAAATTGTTGCCATCTCCGAAATGGTTAAGCAGGATATGATTCGGTGGTATCATCTCCCTGCTGACCGGATCACGGTGGTCTATAACGGAGTAGATATCGAGCGTTTCCATCCCCGAAATCGTCAATGGCGGGAGGAGATTCGAAGGAGCCACGGCATTGGAGATGAATTTCTGATCCTTTTTATCTCGAACAACTTCAGGATGAAAGGATTGAGTTACCTGATCAGGGCCCTTTCTCAAATGAAACAGGAAGAGTCTTCTCCCTTTAAACTCCTGGTTCTTGGAAGAGACAGGGAAGGCCCTTACCTCCGGCTTGCCGAACGGGAAGGCCTCGCAAAGCACATTGTCTTTGCGGGCTCCACGGATCGACCCGAAAGATATTATGGAGCCGCGGACCTCCTGGTCCATCCGACCTTCTACGATGCCTGCTCCCTTACCGTCCTTGAGGGGCTGGCGAGCGGCCTTCCGGTGGTGACCACCTCCCAGAATGGAGCGGGAGGCCTGCTGCAGCAGGGAGAGGAGGGCTGGGTGATTCAAAACCCTCAGGATGTGGACGAAATCAGGATGGCCATTGGTTACTTTCTTGAGGAAGGGAACAGGCAGAACGCCTGTCTCCGGGCAAGAGAAAAGGCAGAAGCCTGTTCGGAAGAGGCCAACTTCGCACGGATGGCTGAGATTTTCAAAGAGGGGAACAAACGTCGTATCTGACAAATAGGCTGGCGGCTATGGCAGAGATCTTGGCTCGAAGTGAAACACACGACTGGATCATTGAGGCTCTTTCGAAAGAGAAGAAGGGTTACCTTCTGGATGTTCCGGCAGGGACTGGAGCGCTTGCCCTGCGGCTGAAGGAGAAAGGATTTTCTGTATCCTGCTGTGATATTAATCCTTCCATTTTTTCCGTCGAGGGCATCGAGATCCAAAGGGGAGATCTGACCCAATCCCTTCCCTATGCCTCTGAATCGTTTGATTATATCACCTGTCTTGAAGGCATGGAACACCTGGAGAATCCCTTCAATGCCATTCGCGAATTTAACCGGATCCTGAAAGGAGGGGGAAAGCTTTTCGTTTCCCTTCCCAACTATCTCAATATCGAGCGAAGGCTGAAATTCCTGATCACGGGCCTTTTTTCCAGGGTCCCCTCGCCGAGGAAATTCGGGAAAGTGCGGTTTGACAACCTCTGGATGCTTCATCTGATCCCGTTGACGTATCCTGTCTTGAAGCTCGTTTTGGAACATTACGGATATCGAATCCTCTATGTCGGGAAGGATAGAGAAAAGAAGAGGATGAAGTGGCTTCTTCCCATCGTCTGGGGTATCCGGTTCTATTGTTTTTTCTGGCCGAAGAGGAAGAGAGAAGATTACCATCTGGACGAAACCCTCTCTTCGGCGTTGATGATGGGCGGAAACACGCTGATCCTGGTGGCTCAGAAGGAAGGTTGAATAGGATGGACTGGGGTGAACAGTTCCGATTGCGGGAGAGGGTCCACGAGCAGTATCCTGAGATCTGGGATCTCAAGATCGTAAGAAAGCGCCTTCCTGTCATTCTGAAATACCTGAAGGATGGTGAGTCGGTTCTCGAAATCGGAGCCTTTAATCGCGATTTGGAGAGCCGGATTCAGAGACCTTACCCCCATGTCCCCTATAAAAGCCTGGATATCGACCCGACTTATCCCCATGACTACGCTTCCTTCGAGGAGATCCGGGAGCGATTCGATATGGTCCTCCTCTTTGAGGTCATCGAACATCTGGGGTTGGAAGAGGGCAGGGAGATGATCGGCCGGATCAATGGGATATTAAATCCCGGAGGAAGGGTGATCCTGACGACTCCCAATATATTTAAACCAGGACAGTACTGGAAGGATGCGACCCACCGCACTCCCTATCACTATGCAGACATAGGAGCATTGATCCTCCGTGAGCATTTTGAACTGGTGGAGGTCCGCCGGGTCTTCAATGAGCCCTTTATTCCGTTCCTGTTGAAGGCTTGTCTTTTTTCCTTTTTGTTCCGCTTTCTGGAAATCGATTTTTCGAAGTCCATTCTTCTCGTGGCAAGAAAGGTTGGAGCGTGAAGGTTGCTTTCCTGATTCACAGCCTGGAGGTGAGCGGCTGCCGTTATCGGGTGCTCCAGTACCTGCCCTATTTGAAAGAGCACGGAGTCGATGGCTCGATCCATTTCTATAAGCGGACATGGATGGAAAAACTCAGGTTTTATCGCACCCTGGACCAATATGATATCCTTCATCTTCATCGGAAGCTTTTCTCTCCCCTGGAGTTTTCGTACATCCGGCAGAAAGCGCGGAGAATCATCTATGATTTTGATGATGCCCTGATGTACCGGAGTTCCAGTTCGAAAGACCCCTATTCCCGTTCACGGCGTTTCAAGTTTGCCTACATGATGAAGAGGATCGACTTCGTCATAGCAGGAAATGGATTTTTAAAATCGGAAGCGCTCCTTTATAACCCCAGGGTCGTCGTCGTGCCCACCGCGATCGATCTCTCCCGATACAGCGTGAAGAAAGAGTTTCATCAGGAGGGGGTAATTACCATTGGGTGGCTGGGAAGCAGCAGCACACTAAAGTATCTGGAACGCCTCCTCCCGACGCTCGAAAGGGTTTTCAAGAGATCTCCGAACGTACAACTGAAGATTGTTTGCGACCGGTTCCTCGAGAGCCCCATCCTTCCGGTGATCAAAAAGCAGTGGTCTGCCGGTGAGGAAGAGGCCGACCTCAAGAGCTTTGACATCGGGATCATGCCCCTTTCAGAGGATGTTTGGTCAAAAGGGAAGTGCGGTCTGAAGATCCTCCAGTACTATAGTGTTGGCGTTCCAGTCGTCTGCACCCCGGTTGGGGTGAACAGGGACATCGTTCAAGACGGCGTCAATGGTTTTTGGGCACGGAATGAAGACGAGTGGGAAGACCGCCTTCTGAAACTGATCGAGGCAGAGACATTAAGACGGGAGATGGGGCTTCAAGGAAGAGAGACGGTGGAGCGATCCTACTGCTTTGAGGTCAATGCCCCCCGGATCCTCGAGGTTCTGGAAAAGGTCTCGGAGAAGGAGGTGCAGGGGAATTGAAGTTTTTTTTGCTCAGACCGGCCTTCCTCTATCCGAGGATTTATGCCTTCTTCTGCTACTACCGTAAGAAGGAGAGGAGGAAGGAAATAGAAGAGATCCTCCATTTCTGTAACGAGAAATGGGATCGGGGAAGAATGAAAGCGATTGCCATGGGCATCTTCGAACGGAGAGGATTAAAGAAGTTGAATCGACGCCTGATCCCTCTTTTCGATACACACTTTATTGAACGTTTCGCCAGAGTGGAAGGCCTTGATCACTTGCGTCAGGCGCTGGAAGGGGGTAGGGGGGTTGTTCTCATGTCAGGCCATTTCGGGAATCCCCACCTCTCCATTAACGCCATGAGGGTGATGGGATACGACGTGAAGGTACTTAAGGGAGGGGGACTGAGAAGGGGGAAGGCGTCACGGTTCGAATATTACGAGACCCGGGAGAATACGGTCTTCCTTCATGATCCCTCCCTATCCGATACCGATAAGAAGAGAAGGATATTGGACATCCTTCGATCGGGTGGGATCCTCTACCAGATGGCAGATGCCGCAGAAGGAAAGAAAAGGGAATACACCTCTTTTTTGGGCAAAGAGATGGGTTTTCCCACAGGACTGATTTATCTTGCTCATCAGGCGAAAGCGGCCCTCGTCCCCCTCTTCCATTTCTACGAGAATGGGCGATTGAGACTGATCTTTGAAAAGAGAATTGATGACGATTGGAAAGAAGGGGAAAGGGCGTACGGAAGGATCGTCGCAAGATACGCGAAGCTGTTGGAATATTACGTTCTCGCCCATCCGGAGCAGTATATCGGAATTTACGGTCCCACGGTGTTGAACGATTACTATCGATCCCACATCGCAGGGAAGACCTCCCGGACTGAAGCGAGTGCTGAGTTTTGATGAAGAGGACGAGGCACGTTTGGAAACGAGAATCTTTTTGCTGGATGCAAGCAGGCGGATCAAATGTTATTTAACTCCCTCCCCTTCCTGATCTTCTTCCCGACGGTTGGCGTCCTCTATTTTGCATGTCCCCATCGATACCGCTGGATCCTTTTACTGACTGCGAGTGGTTTTTTTTACATGGTCGGCAGACCGGCGTATCTTATCCTCCTGATGATTCCAACCCTGATCAATTATCTTGCCGGCCTCAAGATCAGTCAGACCGAAGACCGTGCCAGGCGAAAGACCTATTTGGTTCTCGCCCTGGTCTCAAGCCTGGGCGTGCTGTTTACATTTAAATATCTTCATTTTCTGAATGATTCCCTGAGAGGATTGTTCCAGCAGTTCAACCTCTCTTATGCTGTGAGCTTCCCCACATTTCTTCTTCCCCTGGGTATTTCGTTCTACACATTTCGGGCTGTAAGCTATACGGTCGATATCTATCGGGGGAAACTTAAGGCCGAAAAGCATCTTGGTACCTTTGCACTCTTTGTCACCTTTTTTCCCGAGCTCCTGGCGGGGCCGATCGAGAGGGCTTCGAACCTGATCCCGCAATTCTATGAGAAGGTCGAGTTTGAGGGCCAGCGGATTCTCGACGGGTTGAAGCTCATGGTGTGGGGACTCTTCAAGAAGGTGGTGATCGCGGATAAGTTGTCAATTCTCGTCGACCAGGTGTACGCAGATCCGACCCAACATACGGGACTCCCCCTCATCGTGGCAACCCTCTTTTTCACCTTCCAAATCTATTGCGATTTTTCGGGTTACTCCGATATGGCGATCGGGGCGGCCCAGGTGATGGGTTTCAGGCTGATGGACAATTTTCAACGACCCTATTTCTCAAGGTCCATTTCTGAGTTCTGGAGAAGGTGGCATATCTCCCTTTCCACCTGGTTCCGTGATTACGTCTATATCTCACTCGGGGGGAACCGGGTGACGACATGGAGATGGTATTACAACCTTTTGATTACCTTTCTGCTCAGCGGACTGTGGCATGGCGCCAACTGGACCTTTGTGGTCTGGGGGGCCGTGCACGGATTCTATTTCCTCGTGGCGATCTGGACAAAGAGTCTCAGGGAGAAGATCGTTCGGTGGGTTGGCATTGAGCGATTTCCTATCTGCCATCAGTTGCTCCAGGTGGCCATAACGTTCGCCGGTATTTCCTTTGCCTGGATCTTTTTCAGGGCGAAGAGTATCTCCGATGCCTTCTACATCGTGACCCATCTCTTTGCAGGAGCGGGAAACATTGGGCAGTTGAAGCATTCGATGAAAGGACTCTTCGATCTGGGCCTGGATCGCTATGAATTTTTCATTGCGCTTTTTTCAATCGGATGGCTGGCGCTTGTCGAAGGGGTGGAGGGAAAGGGAGATATGAGGCATCTCTTTTCGAAAAGGCCTATGCCGGTGAGGTGGGCCATCTATTACTTCCTCCTTTTCGCCATCCTGTTCTTCGGGGAGTATCAGGAACAAGCATTCATCTATTTCCAATTCTGATGCCGGATGAGGGGATTGTCTTGAAGGTGTTTGCTCTAAAAACGGGCGTCTTTGCCTCTCTTCTTCTTATTTTTGCCGCGCTGCTCAGTCACTGGATGGAGAAGGGCATTACCACCCATTATGACCTGCAGTACGAAGAGGCCATTCATCCGAAGGTGAATGCCAATCTGATCATCCTTGGGGCTTCCCATGCTACCCACGGCATCAACCCGAGATACCTTGAGGGGGATCATTTTCGTGTCTATAACCTTGCGCTGAACGGGGGGAATCCCGTATTCTATCTGGAGTGGTATGAGAAAGTATTGTCGAGGTACTATCCCAGGCCTTCGTATATCCTCTATGCGGTGGACTGGTTCATGTTCGATGATCACCGGCTCGTCAGGAAGTTCGAGCAGGACAGCAAATATTTTCCCCTTCGATTGCTTATCGCGGAGATAGAAAATTCCAGGACCTTTGAAACACTGCTTTTGAATCGTTTCACATTGATCCGGGACAGAAAGAAGCTTCTTCCCTTTCTGTTGAAAAGGAAAAGATACGAGGATTTCTATGTGATGACAAAATACTATAAAGGTTTCGTCCCCTTTGAGACGAAGCGAGATCTTCAGAAAACGAAAGTAATCGGCGTTACCGATCGCCCTGAAAAGATGAGGGCCTTTGAGGAGATCCTTAACCGCTTCGAGCGCGATCGGATCCAGGTCATTCTCGTCCAGACCCCCGAATATATTCCGGGACGCGAATCCCCCGCCATTGGGGAGAACAGGGACCGATTGACCCGGATCGCCCGGCAGCGAAGACTTCCGTTCTTAGACTACAACGGGGAGAGAGTATCCAACATCAATTACGAGCAAGGATTCTATTCGGACTGGGGCCATTTGAATGAGAGGGGAAGCGAGACTTTTTCCAGACGGCTCCGTGACGATCTCCGGGGCCTGCTCAGAGGAGCGAGCGAATGACCGGTGAGAGTGAGAATACAGCCCAAAACTGTTAAGAATAGTCTTTTCTGTAGGGGCAGACCTGTGTGCCTGCCCGCCGGAGTGCATATCCAGCTTTGGCAATGGATTCGAGTTTCGGCAGACAGGGGTGTCTGTCCGAGAACAAGGGCGATCACATAGGATCGCCCCTACGAAGATCGACAACTTGTAGGATTTGAAGTTTGAGGTCTTCTTTTTCGTGTCACCCCGGCGGGCCGGGGGGTGGACTTTGGAGGATGGACTTGTCCTGGAGAGGAATCTCAAAGGGTGACATGAAAGGCTGGATGAATGAGGAATTAGTCCGTCTTCTTCCCTCTTCCTTTTTCGAAGACCCTGTGGATTCAGCAAAGGAGTCGGGAGCGGTGGTGGTTAAGGATTCGAGATTGAGGTGGGCCTCGATTCTCACGCTACCGGGAGGGCAAGGCATTTTCGTTAAGAGAGACCTGACGAAGGGCTGGACTGAGTCGCTGAAGTTCCTTCTCCTCCCTTCGAAGGCCCGACGGGAATGGTTTATTGCCTACGAAGCGCGGAGGCGAAACCTGAATGTTCCAAACCCTCTCGGCTGGATGGAAAGGAAACGTTGGGGCTTTGTCAAGGAGAGCTATTATCTGTCCCAGGGGGTGGGGTCAGGTCACCCACTGATCGATCATCCGGAGGTGCTGAGGGAGGAAGAGATCTTTGAGAGATTCGTAAAGACCGTGAGAAGGATACACGATTCAGGACTCCTTCACCTCGATTTTCATGCAGGGAACTTCCTCTGGGATGGGGAGGGCTTTATCCTCATCGATTTACATCGCGCGAAGTTTCTCAAGAACCTCTCATTGACTCAGAGATTACGGAGCCTGGCGGAACTGTTTCATTCAATGAGATCTTCATGGGGAGAGGCGGAACATCTTCGATTTCTTGAAAAGTACTTTGAAGGTGACTCTTTCGATACGGAGAAGAAGGGGGACTATCTCGGGCAAGTTCATGTCTGGATGGATCGCCTTCAGAAGAGGCAATGGGCGAGCAGGACAAAACGCTGCCTGAAGGAAAGCACCGAGTATTCGATCACAACGCGGAAGGGGAAGCGCTTTTACCACCGGAGGGATTTTTCACTTCAGGATGCGGAGGAAACGATTGAGAAGCATCTTCGTTTCGTCAGGGAGAAGACAGGAGAGCTGGTGAAGCATTCGCCGGAAGTTTCCGTCTCGATCTTCGAATACCGGGCAGAGAGAATCTCCGTGAAGCAGTTTCGGTATCCTCGACTTCTGGACCGTGTCAAAGAGCACTTTCGCAGGTCGAAGGGTCTAAAGGCCTGGGTGGCCGGGAATGGCCTCAGAGCGAGGAGGGTCCCATCTCTAAGACCGTTGGCCCTGGTGGAAAAAGGGAACTGGTTAGGCTTGGAGGAGACTTTCTTCTTGATGGAGGCCTCACAGAGAGCCCTGGAGATGGATCGATATCTTCTGAGAGGGTTTAAAGATCTCACAGAGAAGAGAAGCTTTGTGAGAACCTTTGCCAGATGGCTTTCCGCCCTCCACAAAATGGGCCTCTATCACAGGGATATGAAGACCTGTAATATCCTGGTGGAAGAGGGGGAGGGTGCGTGGCGCTTTCTTCTCCTTGACCTCGAAGACATCTCACTCAATAGCAGGATGAATGAAGGAAAGGTCTTCAGGAATTTTCTCCAGCTCAATACATCGACTCCCCGGATCCTGACGAAAAGAGATCGGTTAAGTTTTTTCAGAGAATATGTGAAGGGCAATCCGATCATCGGGAATGAGAGGGCCTTTCTTCGCCGGTTATTTGATAAGAGCAGGCAAAGAGGAATTGTCTACGTCTCTCCCGAAGGTGTGGTGGAGGAGCAGCTGGAGGGATAGGCCGGAGAGATGAGAGCGATACCTTGTGAAGTTTGCGGGTCCAATGGCCATCGCTTCCTCTTCGAAGGGAGAGACCGGATTTTCGGCCTTCCCGGAACGTTCAACGTCGTCCGGTGCGAGGGATGCGGGCTCCTCTTCATCAATCCCCAGCCGGAACTTGAGGCATTAAAGGGTTACTATCCGGGCAACTATTATGAAAGTCATTCGTCGCGGTTCCGGGAATATTCTCGCCTGAAAAAAACGGTTATGGAAACCTACTACGGTTACGGAAAGGGTTCAAACCTTTCGTCCCCCATGAAACTCGGAAGAAAAGTAATCTTACTTCCTCACAAGGTCTGGTATGGATATTCGATCCCCTTTGGTGAGGGAGGGCGTCTCCTCGATATCGGGTGTGGAAATGGAACGGAGCTCTACAGGCTGAAGGCCATGGGATGGGAAGGCCATGGGGTCGAAATGGACCCGGAGGCGTCGGAACGGGCGAGGGGACAGGGGCTTTCCGTTTTTACCGGCGATCTCCTCGAAGCGGGTTATCCGGATGGTTTCTTTCATGTGGTCAGGATGAGTTACGTGTTGGAGCATCTTTGCAATCCGAGAGAGACCCTCCGGGAGATCAAGCGGATTCTCGTCCCCGGCGGCCGGCTCTACATCTCCGTTCAGAGCGCGAGAAGCCTCCATTACTGGCTCTTCGGCAGAAACTGGTTCAGTCTGGATGTTCCGCGCCATCTCTTCTCTTTTGATCCGGGGACGCTGCGACGCCTCCTTTCCTCCGTGGGACTTGAGATAAGAAGCGTCAGGTGCGAGTCCGGTCCCAGGACCTTTCTCGGGAGCCTGCAATACTGGGTGAATGAGCGGTACCGGGGAGGAGCATCCCTCGAGGAGAGTCGAGCGATCTTTGAGAGCCATTTTCTAAGGCACCTGTTTCATCCCCTTTGCTGGTCCATGGACCGGCTTGGTCTTGGGGATCTGATCCATCTGGAAGCGGTGAAGACATGATCGATCTGTCGGTCATCATCGTGAATTGGAACGCGAAGGAGTACCTCCTTCAGTGTCTGGAAACGATTTATCAAACCGATGAAGTCCCTTCCAGGGAGATCATTGTCATCGACAACGGCTCTCAAGATGGAAGTGAAGCGGAGGTAAGAAAGAGATTTCCTCGATGCAAGATGATTTCGAACAAAAAAAATCTCGGGTTTGCAAAGGCGACCAATCAGGGGCTGAAGGAATCTCGGGGAAGATACCTCCTTCTTCTCAATCCGGATACGATGGTGAAACGAGGAGCCTTTGAACGATTCATCCTGTTCATGGGCAGCCGCCCGGAAGCAGGGATCGCAGGGGCTCAACTGTTGAACCCTGACGGGTCCAAGCAGAATTCGATTGCCAACTTTCCCTCTCTCGCCACGGAGCTTTTGAATAAGAGCCTGTTGAGGCTCCTTTTTCCGGAGAGATTTCCCGGAAAGGGACAGGATTATTCCGAACCCATTGAGGTTGATTCGGTCATCGGTGCTGCAATGATGGTCCGAAGGGAGGCCTTCGAACAGGCAGGAGGGCTTGATGAGGATTATTTTCTCTTCCTCGAAGAGACCGATTGGTGCTACCGGATGAAAAAAGCCGGATGGAAAGTCTATCATGTTCCCCAGGTGGAGATCTGTCATTTCCAGGGGAAGAGCGCCGAGACCAGGAAGGAAAGGGCAAAGATTGAGTATTTCCGCTCCCGGTATCAATTCTTCGGAAAGCACCGAGGCCGATTTGAATCGAGGATCCTTCTTGCGGGGTTGATGATAAAACTGCTTGCCGAGCTTCTATCCCTTTTGGTCGGATCTCTGGTGACGCTCTTCATGGTCAGGAAGTTGCGAAGGAAGCTCTGGATCTGCCTCTACCTCTTGTGGTGGCATCTGAGACTCTGTCCCGAAGGGATGGGATTGAAAGAGGTTCGTTGATTTTCGAAAAGTATTCATGTTATATCTCCTCGCAGTTTCTTGCGAAACCAAAGACCGAACAAGACGTAGGGGCGGACCGGAGTGTCTGCCTGAAAGGTTCCCGACCAGAACGGTTATACGGGGAAATCAATCCATATTTAAGGCGCCATTTCAAGGCATTGCAGAAGCAATTGCCCAGGGCAAGATTTTTCCATCTTATAAGAGATGGCAGAAATGTGGTTCGCTCCCTGATGTCGAGGGAACTCCTCGATCGGACGGACCCCCTTGGGCATCTGACCTATCCTCCCGCTGACGACCCGTACGCAGGAGAGTGGCAGAAGATGAACCGCTTTGAAAGGGTATGCTGGCTGTGGCAGTGCGATAACCGATACCTGAGAGAAAACGTGGGGCTCACTCTTCAGTTTGAAAGATTAATCACCGATTATGGTTATTTTAAGAGGTTCGCGGACCATATCGGGATCGATGTTTCTGAAGCGACCTGGCAGGAATACACCCGTCGGGTCGGCAACCCGACCCAGGTCTTTAGAATGGATCAGTGGTCAGGGTGGAGCGATGAAGAGCGGGAGAGCTTTCGGGCCCTTTGCGGGAATGAGATGCGAGCTTCGGGGTATGAATTTGACTGAGGAAGGAGAAATGATGGAACGTGGGGTTACCGTCTGGTTCACTGGCCTTTCTTGCTCGGGCAAGACCACGCTCTCGAATCTGCTTGATTCAGAGCTTCGAAAGAGAGGGTTAACGAAAATTGAGATCCTCGACGGCGACGTCGTCAGGACCAACCTTTCGAAGGGCCTCGGATTCAGCAAAGAAGACCGGGATACCAACATCAAGCGAATCGGTTTTGTGTGCAAACTTCTTACCCGAAATGGGGTTATTGCCATCTCTGCCGCGATCTCTCCTTATCGAGACGTTCGCAATTTTAACCGCAGGGAGATCGGTGATTTTGTTGAGGTCTATTGCAGGTGCACCCTTGATGTCTGTATCGAACGGGACGTGAAGGGTTTCTATAAGAAGGCTCTGGCCGGAGAGATAAAGCATTATACGGGAATTGATGATCCCTACGAGGAGCCCCTGAATCCGGAAGTCGTTCTCGATACGGATCAGGAAACTCCTGAAGAGTGTGTCAGGAAGATCGTCGAGAAGCTCGAGCAGTTGGGATACTTGAAAGAAACGCAGGTATCTAAATAGGTTGCCTCAGGAGGAGGGTTGTCATGGTCACCATTGCGGTGGTGGGTGCGGGGGCATGGGGAAAGAACCATATCCGGGTTTTTTCCGAGATTTCCAGGGCCCGATTGAAATACATCTGTGATTCCGATCCCAAGAAACTGCCTGCCCTTCAAAAGTCTTACCAGCAATCAACGGCAATCGGAGATTTGACCCCTGCTCTTGACGATCCGGAAGTCGCAGGCGTCGTGATCGCTTCTTCGGCCATCTCCCACTACCCACTGGCAAAACAGGCGCTCCTGGCCGGAAAAGACGTGCTGGTGGAAAAACCTATGGCCCTGGATGTGAAAGAGGCAGAAGAGATGCTGGAGATCGCGGAAAAGAGGGGAAGGATCCTGATGGTCGGCCATCTCCTGATCTATCACCCTGTTGTCGACCGGCTGAAAGAGATGATTACCTCGGGGGAACTGGGAAGGATTCATTACCTTTACACGCAGCGGGTCAATCTTGGGGTGATTCGACAGGATGAGAATGCCCTCTGGTCATTTGCCCCCCACGACCTCTCCATCATTCTTCATCTTTTGGGGGAGAGACCTGTTGAGGTTTCAGCTCACGGTGAAAGCTACATCCAGCAGGGAATTGAAGACGTTGTTTTTGTGAGCCTCCGATTCTCAGACGGGAAAATGGCCAATATCCACCTGAGCTGGCTCGATCCCCACAAGATCAGAAGGGTCACGATCGTGGGCTCCAAGAAGATGGTGGTGTTCGACGACATGGAGGTCGCAGAGAAATTAAAGATCTATGACAGGGGGGTGGGGAGCCCATCCTATGACACTTACAGCGAATATCTGAGTCTGAGATTCGGCGACATTACCATCCCGAGCATAAAGATGGCGGAGCCCCTGCGGGCGGAAGACGAGCATTTCATCCAATGTATCGAGACACGGAAAAAGCCAAAAAGCGGAGGAGAAGATGGGCTTGAGGTGGTCAAGATTCTCGTTGGCGCCCAGAGATCATTACAGAGTAAGGGGATTCCGGTCAGCCTGTGAGAGGACCCCATGAGACAGAAGTAGAGTGGACTAAACGGAGTGATTCCACCACGATCTAAAGGAGAAAAAGAAGACAGGTGTAGGGTGGATTAAGCGCAGCGAATCCACCTTTTAGCCGAAGGAGAAATAGAAGTATGGAGGAAAAGTATTTTGCCCATCCTACAGCGGTGATTGACGAACCGGCGGAGATCGGTGAGAAGACTCAGATCTGGCACTTCAGCCACATCATGTCCGGTGCGAAGATCGGGGCGGGTTGTATTATTGGGCAGAACGTCTTTATTGGATCAGGTGTAGTGCTGGGCAATAACATCAAGGTTCAGAACAATGTCTCCATTTTTGACGGCGTGGTGCTTGAAGACGGTGTCTTCTGCGGACCCTCCATGGTCTTTACGAATGTGTTCAATCCGAGGAGCTTCATATCGCGGAAGAAGGAATTTCGAAAGACGCTGGTGAAGAAAGGGGCGACCATCGGTGCGAATGCGACCGTTGTATGCGGGTACACGATCGGCCAGTGTGCGTTCATTGGCGCCGGTTCCGTAGTGACGAAAGACGTGCCCGACTATGCCCTGGTCTATGGAAATCCGGGCAGGGTGAAAGGTTGGATGTGCCAGTGCGCCAACGAGATCGTTTTTAGATCCGGGAATGCCAAGTGTGCGGCTTGCGGAAAGCGATACACGAAGGACCGCGAAGGGGTGAGAGAGATCGAAGGATGAAGATTGTCACCATTGTAGGAGCGCGACCCCAGTTTATCAAGGCTGCTGTTGTCAGCAGGGCGATTGCGACCTTCAATGAAAGACATTTGCGGTCGGGAAGAGCCTCCTCGAAGAACAGGGTTGAAGAGATCCTCGTCCATACGGGTCAGCATTATGACGAATGCATGGACCGGGTATTCTTCGATGAATTGGAGATTCCGAAGCCTCATTATCACCTGGGAGTTGGTTCGGGGTCCCACGCAAAACAGACCGGGAGGATGCTGGAAGGAATAGAGGTCGTTCTGGAAAAAGAAAAGCCTCATTTGGTACTTGTCTATGGAGATACGAATTCAACGCTGGCCGGAGCACTGGCTTCGGCAAAGCTTAACATCCCGGTTGCCCATGTGGAGGCAGGACTGAGAAGCTATAATCGAAAAATGCCGGAAGAGATCAATCGGGTCATTGCAGACCATCTCTCTACGGTTCTTTTCTGCCCTACGACAGAGGCTGTTCGGAACTTGGCCAGGGAGGGCATAAGGGACGGGAGATCTGCGGTCGTAAAAAAGGTCGGCGACGTGATGTACGATTCGATCCTTTATTATTCCGATCTGGCCGATATGAAAGCTACGATCCTTAGGGATCTTGGATTCGTTTGTTCTTCCGATCCTCAATCCGAAATTCGCATTCCGCAATTCTATTTGGCTACCCTTCATCGGGCTGAGAACACCGACGATCCGAAGAGGCTGAAATCGATCCTTCGGGCCCTGCGAGAGATTGGAAGGAAGATCCCTGTTATTCTTCCCGTCCATCCGAGGACGAAGAAGGTGATGGTTTCCAATCACCTTCTACCAAAGGATCGGGGGATCCGGTTGATCGAACCTGTTTCCTATCTCAACATGCTTGCCCTGGAAAAACACGCCAGTGCCATTTTCACCGATTCAGGAGGCGTTCAGAAAGAAGCCTACTGGCTTGGGGTCCCGTGTATTACATTGAGAGAGGAGACAGAGTGGGTCGAGACCGTTCGAGATGGGTGGAACACCTTGACCGGAGCCGATGGACGGAGGATTTTGAAGGCGGTGGAAAACCTCGATAAGAAGCGCCTCCGGCGTCCTTCAAGGTTATTCGGGGATGGCAGAGCCGGAGAAAGAATCGTCGACACCCTTCTCCGGCGCGAAATGGCATGAGGGGTTTGGCGCTCGGAAAAGCAGCAGATAACATTGTCAAAGCCCTTGCGATGAAGGAATGGGAAAGGAAAACGGGATAGAAATGGGCAGGGCGTTAAGAGATCGGGTCCATTGCGCGAAGGGAGCTCTGGAAGGCTGTAGGGAATTTTTCTTAAGCCTTTTGCACGATCAGGAGGAGACAATCGATTGGAGAGGGATCCTGTCTCTTGTCCTCTTTGCCTTCCTCATCCGAATTCCCCTTCTTCTTTTCCCCGAGGTGATCCACAATGACGCGACAGAGTACATCCGTCATGCCAGACAGCTTCTGTCCGGTGACTGGAGCATTGGCAGTGGGAGAACACACGTCTTCTATCCCCTGCTGATCGCCCTTACGCACTTCATTACTCCCAACGACGAAATCGCAGGGATCCTGGTTTCGGTGGTCTTCGGAGCCCTTCTTGTGATCCCTGTCTTTTATCTGGCGAAATCCGTTTTTGACGACAGGGTCGGGGTGATCGCCGCTCTCTTCGCCTCCGTTCACCCATCCCTCTATATCGCCTCAGGCTCGGTTCTCACCGAGTCTACCTATTACTTCATGTTCACGACCTCCGTCCTCTTCGGGTGGAGGGCCTTTCAGAAGGGCCGATGGACCGATGTCTCTCTTTTTGGCTTATTTGTGGCCCTGAGCTACCTGACGAGAGTGGAGGCGATAGGCTTTTGGCTGATCTTCGCCGGCTGGGTATGTTTGATTTCTCCACCGGAAAGAAAACGGGGATGGATGAACCGGGTTGGAATCACCCTTCTTGCCACTTTCTGTTTTTTGATCGTTTCGTCTCCTTATCTGATTCAGCTTAGAAAGGAAACAGGGGGATGGCAGATTACCAAGAAAATTTCAATCTCTGCGGGGTCCCTTTCCGGCCAGGAAGAAGGCGCTTCCGTCGATAAGATCAGGGAGACGAGAAGGGTGACGTTGCTCGGGCTGGTGAAGTCACCCTTGAGCCTTGCGAGAAAGATGGGAGTCGGATTTCTGGAGTCCCTCTACAAATTCCAGCAGGCCTTTACCCCATTGCTCTTCGTATTTCTCATCCTCGGCTTCATCCTGTCCCGGGGAAAACTCGTCCCGGTCAAGATCAATCTGTTTCTCCTGACATATGTCGTTTATCTCCTCGGGTTCGTATTTCCCCTTTTCCGGCCGGGTCGAAGATATAGCTCCCATGTCATCCCGCTCTGCCTCCCGTGGGCAACCTTTGGTTTTTTGGAGATCATTGACTGGATGCGCGAGCGGTTCAAAGAACGGAAGTTTCCGGAGAAGCTTCCGGCGGTGTCGCTCTTGGTTATTCTTGTTTTACTTTTCGTCCAGGGAAGGGTGATCCATTCTCGCGAGCACCGGTTTATACAAAAGGAAGTGGGCTACTGGATGAAGGACCATCTTCCTCAAGGGGTGACGGTGATGAGCAGTCTGCCGCAACAGGCCTTTTATGCAGAAAGGCCCTGGGTGCAGATGCCTGAGGGAAGCGGCCAGAAGATTTTGATGGCAGCCCGTGCGATGGGCATCCGATTTCTAATCCTTGGAGACGAAGACGGGAAGGCCTTCGAGGACCTGCTGGAAAAATCGAAGAGAGGGGAGTTGATCGTCTTATTGGATCGGAAAAGGGAAGCCCGGCGAATGATTGTGTTCGAGATCGTCGATCTTAAAGATGAAGCCCTTCCAGCCATTGCTGATACGGAAAAGCGTTGAACCCTCCCGGCGGGTCTGCTTAATGTATTAATCGGTTCCACTCTTGTTCAAAATGGGATTCTCACCGCAGAGTTGCCGAGGACGCAGAGAGGGTATTTTTTATATTTGGCGGTAAGAGACCGCCAAATAAAAAACCCTCTGTCCCCCGTCAGAGCACTAGTTTTTTGCAGTCTAACGGCCATGGAACGCGCCTTGAAGATCTATTCCCGAAGGGTGAGAGTTTATGATCCAATCGCCGTCTCCCGATTGGATCATAAGAACATCCTCTCAGCGTTCTGGTTTATTTTTGTCAAGTAAAATATTCACCGCCGTAGTAGTAATGAGGGGGGTCTGGGGGGAGACTCATAACTTCTCCAGATTGTGGAAAACTCAGTAACCCCTTATCATTACTTTCGGTTTTT